>ERZ1740067.10-NODE-10-length-180238-cov-11.858022_pt1 | contig 180238 bp, 140 predicted proteins | sample MGYA00581736_ERZ1740067 | MGnify/ENA primary metagenome ERZ1740067 (study PRJEB43018, sample SAMN04849236) | marine metagenome | isolation source: floating plastic debris | place: Pacific Ocean | collected 2008-08-27 | study: EMG produced TPA metagenomics...
CGTTGTACTGGGGATTTGCGCCATCATTGTAGGCAATCCTAAAGGCAAAAAGGTCGTGGCGTTTTTACCGCACACCTTCCTTTTTTGATTGTGCCTTTCCCTAAAAAATGTAAAAGAACGTAAGTCTAAGATAGCTCATATTATGGCAGTGCTATAATGTTTCTTTATAGCAATATGGCATTATGGCTTTGCTGTTTTGTTGTAATGTCATTTTATGGTAATGCCATATTAAATGTTCCAACAATATGTGATTGTGGAAGTATCGTTTTATAGGATTGTCACACTATGGTTTTATGATGGTATGGGATTGTAATATTGTCGCTTTCACACAATGTATTTTATATGATTGTATGATTATGGCACGAACAAAGTGAGCAGGGTTTTTGTTTACATAAACATGGCTTGCTAAATGGTTTCCCGATATAGTTTGCGCCAATGTCCGAACAAAGGTTTTGTGTTACAAAAACACATCTTGCAACTTTTGCGATGCATCTTAAAAATGGGCGGTCTGGGGTCGGGGGTTGCCGTTGGCGACCGAACGTTTTTAAGGTGGTAGCTTAGCGGCGATTGAGCGTCACGGTATGAGTGGATTTTGTGGCCACAGGGACACATCTTGAAGTAGGGTCTGATGGGCTTTTTTTACACACCCCGGATTTGCGTTTGGAGGGCCCTCTTTACACATCTTGAAGAGATTGCGCCGCACCCCTTTTTTAAGGTTTTTTGTCATGACAACGACACATCTTGAAGTAGGGTTTTGGGCAATAAAAAAGGCCGCCCGTAGGCGACCTTTCATTTTACCCTAGTTGGGTGTCGAACGCTTATGCGCGGGTACTTTGATAGTCTTTTTCCCAACCCTACGAGTGTGGGCCGGTACGGAGACTATCTTCTTCCCCTTTTCGGTCTTGGCCATAATAAAATAATTTAGCCTTGGCTCCATACCTCAGAAGAGAAGCCTTCCTCTTGAGGATTTAACTTTTTATATAGGACGATGCTTTGTATATTTGGTGCTCTAACAACCATTACAAAATCGTCAATCAGGCCAGTTAAATCCTCTTTTAATTGCCTGATTTTCTTTTTTAAGGAACTACTACAAATTTAAGCACATTTACAACGCACTCATTTTGGGAGTTTTTCACAGTTTTCAACAATGAAGCTGTTGATTACCAATACTTTTTTGTGGATAAACCCTTCAGGGAAGCCAAAGGATATACAAAGATAGAACTCCTTTTTTGGTCTCACAAAAATCTTAAATTTCAGTTTATACTTTTGGTTCGTATTTCTGAGCATTGGCACTTGCGGCTATTTTACATAGCGTTATTATGCGCCATGGGTGGAGCGATAGCGGTAGCATAATGCAACGTTATGTAAACATAGCTTAGGTGGCGGGGTGGACAGCGGAAGGGCAAAAAGGACAGGGCGAGCCGTGAGGCACGAACGGTGTGGACTTTTTGTACTGGGGATCGAACGTCTGCCCTCTAAGCAAACGTTCATGTTTTTATCTATCTTTACAGTATGGATTTTTGGGCCATCATAGGTATCGTTTCATCGCTTTTGGGGATACTCTCTTTCCTTAAGAACGATACACGCTTATTTTCATTCTTCAAAAAAAATATCCCTTTTACAGTTTTCTGTAATTCCCATGTTGCCCATATAAAAAAAACCTGATTTTTAGGTACCTGCGTACTTAATGTAGGTTTTACTACAGTTTTACTTGCACTTTACTTGCTTTATGTTCGCATCAGTGTAATTTCTGGCCCATCGGGTGGAAGTTCTCCACGATGTCATGAAGGCCTTCCAAGTCGTCCTGAACATAGTTTTCTGTGGAACTGATGTGCCTATGGCCCGCCATATACTGTACCTCCCTTAGGTCATGGCGTTCCAACCAGTCCGTTATAACGGATGCCCGTAGTTGCTTCGCACTACGTACCTTTTGGTTGTACGCCTTCAACTTTTTTATAAGGATTCCCACTAGGGTGAACTGCTCTCCATAGGGGAAGAGCTGGTCATCGTGCACGGGTCGTTTGACCTTTCGTGCCAGTATCGGCCTTGCCGTTTCCACATATTCCCTGAGCTCCCTTACCTGCCAAGGCCTCAGTTGTAGTTCACGCGCATTGCTGCGCCTACGCATCGGAACATAGAGCCTGCCCTTTTCCAGTTTCAGGTGCTCCAACCGAAGCCCCCTAAAGTCCTTGGTGTCCAGCCCTTGGTGGACCAACAGGCCCACCACAACACGGTCACGTTTGGTGGCCATCCTATTGTACAAGGTCGCATTCGTGGGCAGGTCCGTACCAAAGCTGTGGTACAGGTCCTCAAGCTCATAGGCAGTAAGCAGTTCATAGTCCCTATGGGGTTTCTCACCCCTTATGATGGTCTTTTCGATGGGGCTCTCCATGCGGTGGCCCTCCAAGGTAAGATGGCCGAAGTAGTTGCGCAAGTGGGCCAGTTTGTGGTTGATGGTCTTTATGGTATTGCCCCGCTGTTTCAGGTGGGCGATATACTTTAAACAGGTCTGGTAGTCCACTTTGATGGGGTCTGTTCCCCGCTCTTTGCACCAGTCCGTGAAGTGTAGGGCCTCGTTCGTTTTGGTGATGATGGTCTTCGGGCTATGGCCAAGTTTTCCAAGGTAACGCTCAAAACCCTTCATGCTCCATTTCCTTTAGAAGGTGGGTATATATCTGTGTGCTTGTCAGACTCTCATGGCCGAGGAAGGTCTTTATGTTCTTTATGGGAACGCCCCTTTGCAACAGATGGGTCGCTATGCTGTGGCGCAGGGTGTGTGGGGATATGTCCTTTTCGATGATGTCCCTGTCACCCGTGGCGTTTGCGATGCGCTTCACATCGTTCAGCACGGTCACCCCACGCACCCTACAGCCCTTGGTGCTTATGAACAGGGCAGCCGTGCCACTTGCGTTGTAGAACTGTGGACGGGCCTCGTAAAGGTAATCCTCCAATGACCTAAGGGCATGGCCGTTGAAGGGTACGTATCTTTCCTTATAGTTCTTCCCTTTCCGCACATGGATGCGCTGACGCTCGAAGAGGATGTCGCTTGTCTCCAACTGTACTGTTTCGTTCCTGCGAAGCCCACAACTGTAAAGGCAGGTCAGCAGTGCCCTGTCCCGAAGCCTTAGCCGCTGCCAGTGGTGGCTGTCCTCTTCGGTGGCCTCAAAGAGCATTCTGGCCTGATCCTGGGTAAGGACGTTGCGCCGTCTATCCATATCGGTCTCCTCGTTCCTTAAGTGGATGCGCAAGGGACTGGGGACCTTATGGGCGATCTGGTACTCCCGCAGTTTGCGAAGGGCTGATTGGTGCTTGTTCAGGTAACGGTTGCCAAGGCCACCTGCCTTTCTTTGGTTGGGCCTTGTCTTCAGATGTTGGTAATAGGCCTTGATGTGTTTCGGGGTCACGTGCTCCAAGTGGTGGAGGCCCTCACCTTCCAACCAGTGGAAGAACTCCCGCAACTTGATGGGCATCCCGTACACGCTCCTTTCGGTATGGCCAAGTATGTCCAGCCACTCGGCAAAGGACAGCAGCAGTGCCCTGTAGGTCGGGTTTTGCAACGGTAGTTTTTTCATAGGTCGGTCACGTTTTTTATGTTCGGTGGCGAAGTGGGCTTAACTAACTGGCCCTCTTTTGTTTGGCCTCGCCATTTTGTGGGTGGCGGGGCGGTGGCGTACCGGCGAGGTCGATTTTGGCAAGGCATTCATTGAGCGCACCGTCTATTTGGTCCCTAAGGCCCGTGTACTCGTTGATGTCGATGATCTCATAATGGTGCAACTGGCCCTTTTTGCCCTTGGTCTTTCGTATATATCCTTCGGCCAATAACTGCCCGTTGTACCTTCTCAGGGTGGTCTCCTTCACCCGTAGGTTGCGACGGATCTCAGAACTGGTGAAGCTCTTGCTGCCGTTCTTTTTTAAATACCCTTTAAGGGTTTCCAAGTGGTTTCGGCATGCTCCCGTGAGCGTGTCGCTCTTGCGCAGTAGCACATCGATGATAAGTTCATTGGCGGCCCTTATATCCTCGATGGTGGTCTCTATGTATTCCTCTCCCGTGGTTTCATCGTACTTCTTTCGTCTCTGGTGTTGGCAATAGAAGGTCACCGCCTCGATGAGCTGTAGGTAATGGCTGTTGGTCCTTCTGGGCTTGAACACGCTCTGGGGCAGTTCCAGGTACATGGCAAAGGGGTTGATCACCTTAATGGGTTTCAGTACGTGCTGTACATTGCGCAAGGTTTCCGCTGCTTTAAATTGCTGATCTTCGTTTACCTGTCCCGCCGACACGGCGCGCTGGTAGTTCATGATGCGTTGGTCCTGCTGCGCACTTTCGTCAATATAGAGAAGGAAGCTACGGTTGCTGTTGTCCTCGTAAATGCTCTCCTGTGTGGTACAGCCCGCTACGCTCACTGGCCCTTCCACGGTCAGGTGTATGGTCTTGGTGGTGCCCTTTGCATCCTTGTGGACAACGGTCTTGGTAATGCGCTTTTTTGATTGCAGTTCACGCAATGGATAGAGTACGCTCTCCGCACCGTCCAGGTCCTCTATCAGTATCAGTTTGTGTTGCAATTCGGTTCGGTTGAAGTAGTAGAAGGCATTGGCGGAGAGCACCGTTATTTCGACCTTGTCCTCTTCCGGCACAAGCTCGGCCACCTTGGACTGTAGGTGTGTCTTGCCCGCACCACTGCTGCCAAGGCTGATGCAGTGAAGCGGATTGTTCGTTTTCCGTGAAGTAAATATCAGGTACATGAGCAGCCTGTTGGTGTGTTCCCCGATCACGCCACTTCTCCCAATCAGTTCGTTGGTCCTCTCCAACAGCTTCTTTGATTTGAGGAAGGTCTCGGCTTCCTTCATTTCACGGGCAGATAGCTCTTTGTAAAATGGTCTGTTCAGTTGCTCCTCCTTGCTAAGGAGTAGGAAGCGATGGTTTTCAAGTTCCCTTGTCAGTTCCTGCAACGTGCGCCGCACTATGGTCGTGCCCAGCTCCAAGCGTTCCGATACCTTCCTTGTGAACTTCTCCATCTGGTTGTCGTTGTACAGGTCGATGCCGTGCCTTATGATGTCGTGGGATTTCGGCTTTTGGAGGGAGAGCGTCACACGCAGGGTCTCCAACTTGGTGGTCTTCATCCCGCCAAGGACATGGATCTCCAAGTGCTGGGCCTTGTAAGTGTAGTTGTTCGGGTTGGAGGTGTCAAGGGCCATAAAATTATTTTTTGACTTATTCAGCAACACAACAAAAATATCTATATTTGCTTTATTAAGCAATTTTACAATATCAAAAATATCTAACATTGATAAATAAGGCCCTTAAACGTACATTTATTGCTGTATTGAGCAATAATATGGACATAAGCAGTAACATCAAGCGGATCAGGGAAGCGAAGGGGCTCTCCCAGAAAGAGGTCATATCGGCCATAGGCATGGGGCCTGCCCAGTACTCCCGTATCGAGAACGGTAAGACGGACCCTTCGGTGAGCACACTTGTGAAGATAGCCAAGGCACTCGGGGTCTCTATGGCGCAACTTTTCTACGACAATGACAGTCTTCGGGAAGTTAGCTCCATGGACAAGACCCTCATGGAACGGGTATCGCTCATAGATAGTCTGACCAAAGAAGAACAGAAGACCTTGTTCAACGTACTGGATGCTTTTGTTGCCAAACGCAAGTTTAAAAGCACCTTAAAGACCGTCCTCCAAGATATTGAGTGAGCAAAGCCCTGTCTCTAAGTCCAATATTCCCAAAAAAGCCTTGGTTCCACTATTGGTGCTGACAACGCTTGTCGTTGTGGTCAAACTTAAGTTTGAGCATTACAATCTATTGTTTCCGATACTGCTCATTTGTGCATTGGCCATAATCCTAAAAAAATATAAAGTTTCCAAGGATTATAGGATTGCCTTTTTCGTCTTGTTGGCAATCAATTTCATATGCTTTGTCATGCCTGATAAAACCGTCTACAGACTTAGAAACAACCACAGATACTTCTGGTCGGAGAGACCACTGGGATTATCACACTTCAAAATTAGAAGGAATACAGAGAATGATACAACAGGAATAGTAAACCCCACTATAATTGGCAGCATTAGTAAAGTTTATAATTTTCCGCCAGCTATCATTTTCGCCTCAGATAACAATGAACGTTCATGGATTGATACCACTTCTTTTGATGATTCTCCAGAAAGCAAAAAGTCATTGAACATATTATTGGAGCATGAAAAAAGACATCTGGATATTATGGAAATCTATGTAAGTCGAGCGCAAGACAGCGTAAACAAAATGATTTTCTATTCATATGGCCAGAAATACGAGGTGGTAAAACATTACTTCGAGCTTTCTGAGAAAGTACAAAAAGCTTTTGATGCAGAAACTGACCATGGGACTATCGATAGAGAGATTGAAAAATGGAACAAAAAAATAACACTTCTACTAAACAAAAAATAGCGAGACTTAGGCCTCGCTATTTTTTTATTTGTTGTAAGATGCAAAATGATTTTTGCTCACTTTGAACTTTTTACTCGAATTACATCATACAAGGTTCCTTTTCTGGTTTTACCATATTGATTTTTAATATTCATGTCAACCCAGATGGGATTTTCATTATCCATAAGACTGGTCTTTAATTTAAAACCTCCATTAACAATTGGTAATGTATCTGGGTTGATGAGACTTCCTTCATATATGCTATCATATTTGATAAAATAGCTATTATTTGGGTTAAAGGCGACCACTAACAATTCCATTTCAAACTCCGAGTTGGGTGAATAAGTATTGTTCTGGCTATGGATATCTCTAAAGGCAATACTATCGAAGACGTACTTATTCTTATTAATGTCTTCCAAAATTTCAGCTAGAGAGTCCCTCTCTCTTTTCAATTGTGATAATTCCAATGCCATTTCGCTTTTTTGGTCAGAACAACCGAAAATTGTAATAGCAAAAATCAATACAAGAATATTCTTCATTTATTTACAAATTTATATGTTAATGTCCGTTACCATTGTTAACGTCAATGTCTTCATGCTTCATTGTTTTCAACTTATCTTCTTGTTTTTTAATGGACTCAGCTGCTTTCAGATTAAAAGCTTTCACTTGACTCTTTTTCATTGTAGCGGTTGAATCAAATCGATCTAGAAGGAACATACCCCCTTCTATTTCAGGATTAAAATCGCTAATCTCACCAGCAAAAGTAGCTGTTACTGTGGTATCAGGCTCAGATTTATTACCTGCTTCCATGGTATTACCCGCTGCACTGGTAGCATCAGCTGCATTACTAATATCACTGGCTCTATCGACACCATCTCCAAAGGAACTTGCGGGAGTCTTTTTGGATGGGTCTCTTGCGGTCGTCATACCATCGCCTCTACCTGTTCTCTTACTGCCTGCTACCACTGTTAAAGCCTCTAAACCAGTCACATCAACTTCTTGAACGGTTCCATCAGTTTTTGTCACTGTGCTCGGATCACCTGAAGGTTGGCCGTCTTCTGTAACAAAGGTATAACCATCAGAACTACTCCTGTCCACACTTGATCCTGTTGGATCATATGGTTCCATACCTAAAAATTTTCGCCCTAAGTTTACCAAACCAAGCCCAAATGAAACAGTATGGTCTAATACACCTTTTGGACCACAACATCCAACCGGAGCCATCCCATCGGGATCCATAAAATATACAGGGTTGTCGAACGCATAGTTGAACGGGCTATGACGCCGCATCTGTTCGGCCTTTGGATCGATGTTCCACCAACGGATGCCCCAAGGATCGTATGTTCTTGCCCCAAAATCATAAGTTCCGACTCCAAAGCTTTCGTCAAGCTCCATACCTCCGAACTTCCATCTTTGAGCCACGTCATTACCTAGAGATGATACAACGGAGTTGTAGCCCCTCATTTTTCCGCCGTAGGGATAGTAGTTGTTCTCCTCCACAATTTCAGTGGTGCCATTGTTATCGGTATAGCTCAGACGGATGTTGTCCACATGATCTTTATACTGGTATACATATCTCCAACTACCCCCATCTGGCATTACATAGCCCTCTGGGTGTTTGAAGAACTGTAAGTTACCTCCTTCATACACATAGTTCCCCGCATATTCAGTATAGGTTCCATTGCTTGCAGTCTTTTCCAGTTTTGCCCCATTGGCATCGTACACATAGTTTATAACGCCACCACTATCAAAACTAACACTTGTGGGCATATTGAGGTGGTTGTACGTTATCGAGTTGATGCCCTTGTTACGGTCGACCTCCAGGTTTCCGTTGGCATCATATTCAAAGTCATCGTTGCCGTTCGTCCCATCTTTGAACCCATAGGTGTCGTTTCCGCTATCGTTGATGCGCAGTACCTTGTTGCCGCTGTCGTAGACATAGCCCAGAACGTCCATGTTGCCGAAGCTCGTGCCCCCACTGTTCAAGTGGCCCTTGCGTGTAAGGCCCGTGACATTTCCGTTCTTGTCGTAGGTGACAGGGCTTGTAAGGTTTCCAGAACCGTCATATACACCAAGATTGTAGTTTCCGATATTGTCTCTTGCGCCTATGAGCCTGTTCAGGGCATCAAAGTCATATCGGTACCATTTCTGTGAGTTATCGGTATTGGCCGTCCTCCACTGCGTCTCACTTATGTTCCCGTTGTACTGGGGATTTGCGCCATCATTGTAGGCAATCCTAAAGGCAAAAAGGTCACTGCCCATACTCGCCGGGTCGTTTATCTGTTTGAGCCATCCCCTAACATTGTATTCGTAATCTACGGTCTGTAGGCCACCGCCCAGCTGTTTTTGGACCAACTGCCCCAGTTCATCATAGCTATTGCTCACTATCGGCTCGGTACTGATGGTGGCATTCGCATTGGCATCTACCGCGAGGGTCACCGTACCGCTCACCGTGACCGTACCGTTCAAGGTGATGCTCTGGGTCGCCAACTGGTCGGTGGTAACGGTTCCACTGGACAGCACCAGGTTTGCAGGTACCGTATTCACCTGTCCCCCTGTTGGACAGGACTCTCCCAAGCTCACATTGCCGATGCACTGCGACTGGGTCAGCAGACGCCCCGCATGGTCATAGGTAAAATTGTCCAGGGTGACCACCGTACTGCCCGCTTTACTGTGTGCCGTGCGCACCTTTGTGGGCCGGCCCAGAAAGTCCAACTCTGAGGATATCTTGTCCGTGGTGTTCAGATATTCGTTCCTGCTGTAGGTGTAAATGGACCTCCCCTTTTCATCGTAAAAGCTTACGGTGGTGATCCAGCTATTTGTCCCCAACACCTTGACCTTTGTTCCGGTGGCCAGCCCCTTTACCTCACCTGTGGTAGTGACCGAAAAGGCCGTGTGGGCCGTTGCCGTTCCCGCAAGGTCAAAATCATAGTCATCGTAGTAGTTGATGGTCAATATCTCCGTGAGCTGTGCCCCTACTGATACGCTGGTGGGATAGGCCGCATCATCATACGAGATATCGGTACTTCCAAAGGATATTTCGTTCCCTCTTTTTACCCAGAGGTCCGTCACCAAGGCGTCCACCTCGTTCTGGATGGCCGTTCGGGAGGTTCCATTGGCCGCGCTGGCCTTTCCAGTGTACGCCACCCTGCCAAGGGCATCGTATTTGGTGAACAGCCACTCATCTGGGGATTTGGCGCGCTGGTTCCCGTCCTGCGTCAAAATGGGCTGGTCGAGTTTGTTGTAAACGATATATTCCCAATCCTTTCCGGGCAGTTTCTTTTCCACCAAACGGTTGCGGTGGTCGTACTTGTACTGATAGCACAGCTCGCTGAGCTCCGTACTGCTCACGCTGGCCGTGGTCACCTTGGGCGGGATAACGTAGGTAAGGTTGCCGTAATCGTCGTACACATAATAGGTGTCATGGGCGGTCTCCACATTGCTCACCAAGGCATAGGTGCGTTTGAGCACCGTTTGGCCCAGCTTATCCGTGAATTCCTCCATGCTGTGCAGTTTGGTGGAAGAGCCGTCATGGTTCTCATCGTATGTGACCATCTTTTGCAGTTCGTCTTGGGCATAATGGCCGTTCTGCGCCAAAGTGGGTCCATAGACCCCATTGGCCAAACTGGTGTTGGCCCAAAAGAAGCGCACCTCGTTCGTGCCATTGGCGTCGTACCCAAAGCCAATCTCGTGCCCGCTGCCCATTTTCCAAGCCTCGCCCGGGGCCGCCTGTTTTAGCACGCGGTTGAGCGGTGAGGGTTCAAACTCTTTTTGGGAGTAGGCATTCGTATTTGATGCGTTCACCCCATTGAAGTCGGGGCCGTAGTTGTTCTTGTAATAAGTTTGGGTAAGTCCTACCATATCGGTTCTATAACTCCCAAATCCTGCAATGGGTTGGTGGTACACTGGCAGCCATTCCCTATCCATACGGCCGTAAGCATCGTACCGGATATGGGTCACCAGGTCCCCCAGTTCCTCCGAGGCCCGTACCGCTACCTGTTGTACGGGTCTTCCCAGACCATCGTAGTAGGTCAGGTTTTCAATGACATCGCCTACTGCTGCGATACCTGTACTATCGTTCATCTCTTTCTGATAAACGCGAGAAACAAAACTGTTCTCATTGCTCGATATCGCCAGCAAGTTAGGACATCCATTGTCTATTCCATACGCATTGGGACACTGATCGGAACCATTGGGAACATACCCTCCGGGTTGCGTACAGGCCGTTGTGGACGAGTTCGGGTCCCCAAAACCGTCTCCATCCGTGTCCGCGTACCAAGTGGGCTGCGATGTGATGGTCACTTCAACACTTGGCGTGTGCAAGGTCTGCCCACAGGAGCTTGCTTGCCTTCGATACCATCGCGAAGAAACGAGCCCTGCGGGCGGATCATACTCTTCTAATGTCGCACCAGAGATATCCGTCCATCCATTGCTCCCATTGTTCGAATACTGCCATTGGTAGGTATAGTTTCCATCACCGCCGCTCGCCTCAGAGACATTGGTCAGCTTCATCGGATCCTCACCGCTGCAGATACCATGCCCCCCAGTAATAGTCCCAGGGTCAAGACCGGGCCATACCGTTACTTGGATGCCACCGGTATATTTTGTCTGTCCGCAAGAGATTACTCTTCTGCGGTACCATCTTTCAGTGGTCAGTCCGCTGGGTGGGTCGTAGGTAATGGATGTTGCCCCGCCAATATCGGTCCAGCCACTGCTTCCATTGTTGGAATATTGCCACTGATAGGCATAGCCTCCAACGCCATTGGTAGGTGACGTTGCATTTCCCAGTACACTGGGATTACCACCATAACATACGGTCTGTGTACCGTTGATACTCCCGGCCGTTACTTGGCCATTGACCGAGACTCTCACATCCTCAGTAAATTTCTCAAAACTCCCTGAAGTGACCTTTCTACGGTACCACATGGTGGAAGTAAGGCCCCCAGGAGGGTCATAGCTGATGGAAGTGGCCCCCGAAATATCGTTCCAATTGGTCCCTGTGCCGCCCCCTCTCGAAGATTGCCACTGGTAGGCATAGCCTCCCGGTCCCCCGGAAGCTGCCGTGACATTGGCCAAATTGGATGGGTTCCCGTTGTAGCATATCGTCTGCTCTCCAGAAATGGTGCCCGCTGAGAGTCCCGCTTGTACCGTCACGCTCTTGGTCACATAATGGATATTTCCCAAATTGTCCTGTATGAACGCCGATACCGTTGTAGTGCCCGAGGCGATAAATTGTATGGTCGCCTGGATGTTGGTAGAGGAGGTCACGTTTCCATAGGAACTGCTCACCCCCCATGTGGTAGTCACGATGGAACTCCCATGGTTCAGCGAATAATTGTTGGTACTGCCATCAAAGACCGGGGTGGGACCCGAAATAATATAGTTGTTGCCACCACCGCCGAACTGTGAAATTCCGCTCAAGGTCCAACAGAGCATAAGCCCTGACCAGACTATTGTTTTTAAAGATATTTTCATGATCATTGGATTTTGGTGAAGTATTGGTTGGGCACCAGACTCTTATAGCCCGGGTCGTCCGATATGGTCTGTAGCAAAAGCTTATCGCCAGTGATGCCAAAGCTGAAACGGTATACGGAACCGTCCGAAGTGGATATCAGGAGCGAACCTCCGTCCGTGGACCATCTTCCACTGGCATTGCTACCATCCCCCAATTGTTGTTGGTAATCGCCATTTTCAAAGAACGAAATGCTCTTGCCCACATAACTCGCCATTATTTTGGATTGTATTTCTGGATGGGCCTCAACGACGGCTTTCGTGGCCTCCGCGCGCTGCGCAAAAGATGATGCTGAATCGAACTGCCAAGAACCCAAAAGGGCATTGGCATCTGTGGTCTGGGACAACAGTTGGCCGCATCCCAAAAAGAGCAGCAGCACAAGTATGTATCGTGTTGGACGGTATTGGTCGTAGTGTATCATTCTCTTGGTGTTTTATTGGTCTTTGTATCGATATTTGTGTTCTGAGAGTATCTTATCGTTCCTGTCCTTCACCTTTTCCAATCGGTTGAAGGCATCGTAGAAATACTTTACGGTATCGGTATTTGGGCCCGTCACCGTTTTTATTCCAATCAAGGGGGCGTAACTGTAGGTCGTTACCAGGGCCTCCGGTATACCTGACCGCAATGTGCTTTCGTCTGTGGGAGAAAGGTCTCCCACGGTATGGAAGTTGGTGCCAAATCCTGACAGCGCATCTATCTGGGACCGGTTGGCGTTTTCCACCTTGGCCACAGGATATTGTTTGTTGTATCCCCATATATAGGAAATCGACTGTCCATCGGCCTTGGATACCTCGAGCGGATTGCCGTAGTCATCGTAGGCGTGGTACACCACCCGGTTCTCCATAGGGCCTGAACCCTTTTGTGTTTTCACATATTCCGGTAAGTATTGGTTGTTGGTCCAGAGCCTGTAGTCCGTTTCTTGTTTCCCAATAAGTTCCGAAGCTTGGTAAATCCCATCACTGTTCCGGTCCAAATAGGTTTCTTGCCCCACAACTTCCGAGTACCGGTGCCGGCTGATCAGCTCGGTATCGTTCACGTCCGTTCCATAGAACATTTTCGTCATCCTGGTCAAACCTTGGCTGTCCTGGGTTTCCGTACTATGAAGCTGATAGTGGTCGTCATAGGCGTAAAAGTAGTCCGTGGTCGTGGTCAGTTCCTTGCCATTGTCGTAGTAACGTGTGCTTACCGACCGGCCCAGGTCCACCGTACCACCGGTAAGATAGTAGGTATTGTAAGCAAGATATTTCCCATTCGTACAGTTCAGATTCCCCGAATCGATGAACTGGATAAGCGGCAGGTGATACTTCCTTCTATCGTTGTTCAAATGTCCCGAATTGGAATCACTGTTGCAATAGGTAGGGAAACCTCCCGGATTGAAAACCGGGGGTGGTAACTCATAATTTAACAGAACATCCCCGTGCAGATAGGTATTTTCCGTCTTGTCCACTAGGGTGTAGCCACTGCCGGGGTCCCGCTTGAAGACCTCCTTTTTCAATAACTTGCCCCTAAGCCATTCATTGTCTGTTGGGAGTGGATACGGAAACCTGTAGTAATTGCCCGCATCCGGGATTACCGAGAACTGATACGTTGTTTTTCCACTATTGGTGGAAACACTGCCATAGTATTCGGTGACCTCTGCGTAGCCCACTGAGTTGCCCTGCGGCGTCCCCAAGGGACTCCCCGGTACCGCGCCGAAAGCATCCAGGATATTGAACTGGCCCACGCTAAAATCAGAAATGGAGTAAAAATTGGGAAGCCCAAATAGCCTACCAGTGCAACGGCCGAAAAAATCCAGGTACTCATACTCCTTGGTCTCCACCGTACCATGGGCATCGTCCATAAGGATCCTTTTTATCCGTTTGCCCCCACCATACACTATATCGTCTGAACTATCAGCTTCCTCGAACCATTCTAGAAAGACCGAGAAACCATCGGTCTCTGGCGAAAGTGGGTCATGAGGGCCCTGGGGGTCCACGATAAGCTCATAATTGCCTGGGGACAGGTTGAAATGGTTTTCGTTTTGCCCCATGAACAGCTCAAAGGCCGTACCGTTCCCTTCCACGTGTACGCGGAACATACATCCAGCGTTGAACTGCGATGTATGGCACAAATCCGAGGTGTTGAACTGGACAGAACTACTGAAAGACCCGACAACGTCAGGACCCACTGTAAACGGGAGTACGTATTTATCGGACTGCGTGTTGTAATATAGGTCGTATGCAATATGGGAAAGGGCCACCCCCTTTTTTATCGTAGGGTTCACATCAGGGAACACCAGTTCTCCAAACTCCACAGGGGTCCGGGCCGTGTTGTGTTCATAAACAAAGCTAGTGCTGCCCTTGGTGGGATAGGTAATCTTTGTGAGCATCCCCGCACCGGCCTTATCCACATCAACGGTACGGTCCACGCTTCCAGTACCATAGTTGAAAAATGTCAGATACTGTCCGTTGTTTTTTCCGTTGAAATATCCCCAAAGGTCCTGCGAATTGGAAAATCTGTTGGGGAGCAGCTGCGTGCCGTACTCAAAAAGATAGGGTGGCAATTGGTCCTGGTTTGGTGCAGTTTCTTGTATCGAGTGCAAAAAAAGGCGCTTGTCCGCAAGGGGCTCCGACTGTTCCAAAAAGTTGTGCACGTTATTGTCCGCTACGCTCGTGGTATAGATGTAATCCAGTTCATAGGACTTGATGGGATTGTCCTGGGCATCATAGAGACTAATATTGCCCAGGGTAAAAGAACCCTGGAGGTCATCTCGTTCAGAAGAACTTTGGAACACCAGTTTTCCCTTATTGAAACGGATCTCGGTCAATTGGTACTGGCGCATGTCCAGCTTCATGGAATAATGGACCGCGACCGTATTTTCCACCTTGTCATAGGAATGCCGAAATGTTCTGGAGGTTTCGGCAGCGTAGTAAAAACTTATCAGGTCCCCGTAGCTGGTCTCAATATCCATCAGTTGCCAGGAGTTGTAGTAATTGTCTCCGGAAGCTCCTGTATTCTGTATTCCGCCACCCATGGGAATACGAATGTTCTCTATGGGATCGTCGTAGTTCCTTGCGTTTCGCGTCCCATCCTTGGAAACCCCAAAGTAGAATTTATTGCCATGCCTGTCCGTAACGGTAAAACGTTGTATTCCCTTAAAATTCCCCGTGCCCTGGTTGTCGAAGTCGAAGTCCAGATCATCAAAGCCCTGTATCAGGGCTTCATCATTGGCCTTGTCGATTATAAACTTCCCTGCGATACCGTTCAAATTGAAATGGAACAGGTCCGGGGTAAAATCGTACTCTGGGTTATTGGTATAGGTAAGGTTTACTGCATTTCTCTTGCTCTCACTGGTAAAGAACTGCATATCGTAATTGTTGTTCAGGTAGCCATATTGGCTTTCGTCCACCCCGCCCCGTGTCTGACGGGAAATCGAGCCCCCGTACTGAAGGGCCCACCCTAGACCGTATCTGGGTGCGATTTCCCCCACCTTCACCCCTCTGGAATGGTAGTTTAAGCTTATGGGAATTGTTATTCCGTTCTGTTGGATGGTATGTATGGGAATCGAGATGTTCGGTACCCCGGTGTAGTGGGAGACCGGAACCTCGGTGAACTTTGCCAGGGCCGCGGCCTCAGGCGATGGGGGTATGATATTCGGCAGGTCCTGGCAAAAACAGGACAGCCCGATCAACGTATAAAGTGCGGCTATCGTTCTTCTCATTTTTTGTTCACTTTTGTATTTATGGTTTCTTCTGTTGTACCTGTTTTTTCAACTTTGCCCTCAGAGCGCTGAGCGGGCGGTGTTTGTTCTCCCAGGTCCCAAAGGGTCTTTTGGAGAACTTCGTTTTCACTTTCAAGACTTATCAGATAGAGCGTCAGCTCCTCAATTTTTTCCAATAGCAAACGGTCCATCTTTCCAAAGGGCATACCCTTTTGTTCCACCTCTTTGGCCGATGGAACATTGGGCAGGTGCCCATTTTCTTCAATGAATTCTTGCAATCTTTCCAATGGTATGAGTTCATAGTTTTCTTTAAACACGTAGTCCGGCCAGTTCTCCTGGTCCACACGTACCTCCCGTGTCCGTATCTTGCCCTCAACGGCCATTTGGTAGCCCGAAGGGACCGTGCTCCGGCCTATGGCAACCTCACCGCTATAACTGGCCACGGCATTGTTCTCCGACCAGACCGAACCTCCACCGCCATTGTTTCCGTTCCCTGAACCGGCATCGGTCGTGATGCTGATGCTGTTGCTGTCCACGCTTTCGTTACCCGCGGCGTCAAGCGCCCTTAGCTTGAACTGGTAGGTGGTGGACGCCGATAGGCCCGTGACCTGATAGTTGGTGACATTGCCCAAAGTGGCCTCAAGAGCGTTGTCCTTGAAGACTTTGTATCCGGTGACCCCCACATTGTCCGTGGCTCCGGACCATGAAAGGTCCACGGTGTTTTCCGTAGGGCTTGAACTGGATAGCGTGGGTGAGGATGGGGCTTGGGTATCTCCCCCGTTGCCGCCCTGTATCAATTGCAGTATAGTCGGTTCTTGTCCATTGACCTCGTACACTGTGGGATCCCAATAGTATTGAGAATCGGACGTGTTGGTATCCTGATATAAAAAACTACGATGCCTTACGGAGTAGGCGTCCGACGTAAACTTAAAGTCTATCAAGGCGCTTATCTCATTTCCCGATGTATCGTAAATACGTCCTTTATGGACCGTGGACGGATCTCCACTAGCGTGCACGAAGCCGACCAAAAGATACCATTGGTCCAATTGGGGAAGGTCCGATGAAAAGAAATAAGCATTGTTTACAACCGTACCGTTCAGTCTTAAGGTAGCGTAACCACTGCTCTGTTGGTCTGCAAAAAGTCCAAAATGCGTTGTGCCCGTATTGGAATTGGTCTTTTTTATCCAAATGGAGAACCTATATTCCTTGGTATGGTCAACAGCGACAAAGGAATTGGTTTTCCAGCCACCATCGTAACCGCTGGAACCATTGGGCACACTTTTCCATAAAAGAACAGAAGTGCCTTGGGGGCCAATTCCCATCTCCCTAACATTCTCATCAACCGTCCCTTGTATTGAAAATCCAGGAGCGGCACCGCTACCTACGGTCCATGTTGAAGAGTCGATCAAGTTGTTCTGGGCCATTGAAAAAAGCGGTAGGCCCAAGAAAAAAAATACTACTTTCTTCATTTGTTCTTGCTTAGGATTTCAATCTCTTTTCGTTGTTTCTTTATCTGCTTTTTTAGTTCAATGACATACAGCGTCAGTTCCTCGACTTTTTCCAATAGCAAACGGTCCATTTTCCCAAGTTCCATACCTTGTAGTTCCACTTCTTTTGCGGAAGGCATATTGGGCAGATGCCCGTTTTCGTTTATGTACCGTTGAATTTCTTTGAGCGTGGGCAAATCATAATCCTCTTCAAAGACATAGTCCGGCCAGTTCTCCTGGTCCACGCGTACCTCCCGTGTCCGTATCTTGCCCTCAACGGCCATTTGGTAGCCCGAAGGGACCGTGCTCCGGCCTATGGCAACCTCACCGCTATAACTGGCCACGGCATTGTTCTCCGACCAGACCGAACCTCCACCGCCATTGTTTCCGTTCCCTGAACCGGCATCGGTCGTGATGCTGATGCTGTTGCTGTCCACGCTTTCGTTACCCGCGGCGTCAAGCGCCCTTAGCTTGAACTGGTAGGTGGTGGACGCCGATAGGCCCGTGACCTGATAGTTGGTGACATTGCCCAAAGTGGCCTCAAGAGCGTTGTCCTTGAAGACTTTGTATCCGGTGACCCCCACATTGTCCGTGGCTCCGGACCAGGAAAGGTCTATTGTTGTATCTGTTTTTCCAGAATTTGCAAGACTTGGCGCCGTAGGGGATTGCGTATCAGAACCAGGATTGGAGGGCAAATACTGTATTAAGCATGCTTTTGTGGAAGTTGCTGAATCATTTACCGAAGTGGATATACCGCCCCTTGCCCGTATATGTGGGCTTATCAAATCGTGTATTCCATCGCTGTATAGCTCAAGAAGCAATCTGGTGGCAAGTATAGGTGTTTGTGTTGTACCGCCCCATTGATAAATACCACTATCTATCCATCCCCCGGTTCCAGAATCCAGGGTAGTCCAAGTAGTCCCGTCAAAATAGCTTATCGCCCATGAGGTATTCGGCTGCGGCTGGTTGGAATACGTACCCCCAAAGGTGATATAATTGATGTTTTTGGGGGAAGTCCATTCTACTTGCCAGTTCATACCATTGCCTCTTGATGCGAGTCCTAGGTTTTGGGCGAACGCCACCCCATGTTCATTGAACTGGGTGATGATGTGATACGCGTTCGTGGATGGGTCATACAGTACTTCTCCAGGAACGCCTCGACCTCCTGAAACGTTACTTGTTATTGTAGCGTCAGAAAGAAGCGCAATGTTTGTGTTAGAATCCGGGGAATTTTGGGATATTGCGAGCAAGGGAAGGTTCGCAAGTATGAGCAAAACAAGTTTTTTCATCATTTTTGATTTTTGTCTATTTGGTTGTTTTCTATATACTGAAACAGTTTTTTGATTTGTCTATCCTGTTGAATGATATACAATGTCAACTCTTCAATCTTTTGCACTAGAAGTCTATCCATTTCTCCTAGCTCAATCCCATTTTGATTTATCTCTGTTGCGGATGGGATATTGGGCAAGTGCCCTTTTTCATTAATATGTTTCTGGATTTCTTCTATAGAGAGGAGGTCATAACCGTCCTTAAAAACATAATCGGGCCAGTTCTCCTGGTCCACGCGTACCTCCCGTGTCCGTATCTTGCCCTCAACGGCCATTTGGTAGCCCGAAGGGACCGTGCTCCGGCCTATGGCAACCTCACCGCTATAACTGGCCACGGCATTGTTCTCCGACCAGACCGAACCTCCACCGCCATTGTTTCCGTTCCCTGAACCGGCATCGGTCGTGATGCTGATGCTGTTGCTGTCCACGCTTTCGTTACCCGCGGCGTCAAGCGCCCTTAGCTTGAACTGGTAGGTGGTGGACGCCGATAGGCCCGTGACCTGATAGTTGGTGACATTGCCCAAAGTGGCCTCAAGAGCGTTGTCCTTGAAGACTTTGTATCCGGTGACCCCCACATTGTCCGTGGCTCCGGACCAGGAAAGGTCCACGGTGTTTTCCGTAGGGCTTGAACTGGATAGTGCGGGTGGGGATGGGGCTTGGGTATCTCCCCCGTTGAGTGGCGTAATGGAAACATGGTCGATATAGACCACGTCACCCGTGATAGCTGGGGCTCCACAATAGATATTGATATCCATATAACTGCCCGTGGCTTCGACAATACCGGAATACTCTGCCCAATTAGTATTTGTGATGTGAATCGTTTGGTTTTGCAAGGCTTGTGCTAAAACAACCCTGGGGTTATTATTACTGTCACTTTTTGCAAAGACCTTTACCAAATATTGTTCGTTTGGCATAGTAGTATATCTGTAATTTGCGTAATTCCAACCGTTCGATGGGGCCTCAATTTTAAGACAGTAGCTTCCTGAGTAATATTCATTGTTTACGGAATTAATAGTAGCGCTTGCTCCCCATCCGGTCGTTGAATTTGATTCATTGTTGATACTAGCAGCATTGCTATGTGTGTGGAGCTCTTGGGCGTTTGCCAGTGCAGCAAGGAGTAATTGGGATATTATTAAGATTTTTGATATGTTAAGGTTCATTTCTTTTGGCTTAACAATTCAATATCCTTTTGTTGCCTGTTAATTTGTTCTTTCAATTCAATTACATACAAAGTCAGTTCCTCAATCTTTTTGAGCAATAGGTGATTCATCGCTCCAACCTCAATCCCATTTTTCTTTACCTCATCTGCTGACGGTATGTTTGGTAGATGCCCGTTTTCGTTTATGTACCACTGGATTTCTTTGAGCGTGGGCAAATCATAATCCTCTTCAAAGACATAGTCCGGCCAGTTCTCCTGGTCCACACGTACCTCCCGTGTCCGTATCTTGCCCTCAACGGCCATTTGGTAGCCCGAAGGGACCGTGCTCCGGCCTATGGCAACCTCACCGCTATAACTGGCCACGGCATTGTTCTCCGACCAGACCGAACCTCCACCGCCATTGTTTCCGTTCCCTGAACCGGCATCGGTCGTGATGCTGATGCTGTTGCTGTCCACGCTTTCGTTACCCGCGGCGTCAAGCGCCCTTAGCTTGAACTGGTAGGTGGTGGACGCCGATAGGCCCGTGACCTGATAGTTGGTGACATTGCCCAAAGTGGCCTCAAGAGCGTTGTCCTTGAAGACTTTGTATCCGGTGACCCCCACATTGTCCGTGGCTCCGGACCAGGAAAGGTCCACGGTGTTTTCCGTAGGGCTTGAACTGGATAGTGCGGGTGGGGATGGGGCTTGGGTATCTCCCCCGTTGAGTGGCGTAATGGAAACATGGTCGATATAGACCACGTCACCCGTGATAGCTGGGGTACCGGTATAGACGTTGACATTCATGCTGCTACCGGAAGCTTCAACGATTCCCGAATATTCAGTCCAATTGGTACTGGTTATCGAAATCGTTTGATTTTGAACAGCACCTGTTAGATAAATTCTTGGATTATTCGAACTGACACTTTTCGCATAGACCTTCACCAAATATTGCTCATTTGGTGTTGTGCTGTATCCATAACCCCTATAGTTCCAACTATCCGAAGGGGCCTCTAATTTTAGGCTATAGCTTCCTGAATAGAACTCATTGTTTACCGCGGTTATGGTGGCGCTGCCTCCCCATCCCGTGGTCGAATTTGATTCATTGTTGATGCTGGCGGCATTGCTGTGTGTATGAAGCTCCTGAGCGTAAGTTGCAGGGCACGTCAAAAGGGTGGCCATGAAAAGGACCAACGAAAAAGGATTTTTCATCTTCTTGGATTTTAAAAATGCTGGGAATTCGAATAGTGGTGATAAGCCGAAGAAAGGCCCAATGAGATTGTTTGGATTCATCGAGAACTGCGTACTGGTTTGGTTGAAAAATCTTCATTTTCCACGCAGTGTTCTCACATACCGAACCGCAATATGCCAAAAATATTATAAAGGCCTACAAAAATTTCGATGAATGGTTACAGAAATTTAAGATAGTATAAAAAGTATAAACGTTTACCTCATACAGATTTACTTTCACAACAAATATTATTTTATGTTGTGTATTTGTAAGTTATTAGATTTTTGTACGTAAACCAATAACTTAACCATGGACACTGACAAACTGCTCCAAAAAAGAATACCTGCATTGAACCTTCAAGAAACCTTGATAGTTCTTGCCATTATCGGAATACTCCTCCTTTTGGCCCTACCCAATCTCATGCCCTTGATATCCAAGGCGAAGAGCATTGAAGCGCAAACCCAACTCAAGGCCATATACAATTCCCAAACGACACATCGGTATATGTACAGCAAGTTTACCACCAACATGGAAGAACTTGATTTTGTGGCTCCTAAAACCGTAAAGCAAAATGGAACTGCCAACTATGTATATGAAATTGTATCCGCCAGTGATGCTTCCTTTAAAGCTCGTGCCGAAGCAGTCACGGACTTTGATGGGGACGGTACCCTCAATGTATGGGAGATTGATGAAAACGGAAATCCTAAACAAATTATAAAGGACTAATGTTTCTTGTTACCACTTTAATCTTAGTGTGTTTTGGAATTATAGCTTATCAGGATTTTAAGGATAGGGCTGTACTCTGGACCTTATTTCCTTTACTGGGCGTATTTCTTGTTACTGGACATCTGCTGAATCTATCCGTAGAGGAGGTGGCTATTTTCAGTGCACTGAACTTGACAATCGTAGGGCTTATCCTTTCCATATCATGGCTTTATACTATCTGGGTGATGAAAATCCCCTTTTTAAATGCTGCTTTTGGTCTGGGCGATATGTTGTTCTTTTTTGCTTTTGCCTTGGGATTTCCTACCGTCACGTTCCTAGTCCTGTTCGTGTCTTCTTTACTTTTTTCCGCGATGGCCTTCTTTATCCTGAACTTATTTGCCAAAATGGAGACTGTACCCCTTGCGGGTCTAATGGGCATCTTTTTGATTGGAGTTGTGCTTATTTCCAAAGTACCCGGCCTTCCATCACTTTACAGTATTTAAAAATGGAGAACAAAGATTATAAAATATCAGTCCACCTTCAACAACAAATTACCGCAGAGCAAGCGTTTCATTACAGAATAGTTCCGGTTGGGATGGAGAATGACACCTTAAAACTAAAAACGGATACCAAGGCGCTTGAAAGTCTTCTGGCCGAGTTGAACATAGTCCTGAAGGGACCCGTCTCCCTTGAACAATGTGAAAGTGGATTGTTGCAACGGTATCTAACAACCAACTATCGGCAAAGTACGGGACTAGGTCCGACCCAATTGAGCTATACTACGGACTTTTTAGAAAGAATTTTATTAAGTGCCAAGAATATAGGAAGTAGTGACATCCATTTTGAGCCTTATGAGGAAAGATGCCGTATTCGCTTGCGATTGGATGGGAAACTTGTGGAACATTTCAATATTCCGATTGCCGATTATCCAACCATGGTCAATAAAATAAAGGTAAGGGCACAACTTGATATTGCTGAAAAGCGACTACCGCAAGACGGGCGAATCACTTTGAAATCGAGCGACTCGGAATTTGATATCCGCGTATCGACCCTACCCAAGCTATACGGAGAAAAACTGGTGCTCCGTATTTTAAGCAGGGATGCTGGAACCGTGGAACTATCTGAACTGGGATTTTCAGATAAAGAACTCCAACGGTATAAAGAGGGCGTCAAAAAACCTAATGGCATTGTTTTAATTTCCGGCCCAACGGGGTCAGGAAAGACAACGACGCTTTACGCCACCCTAAAGCTTCTGAACCGGCCGGATACCAACGTACTTACCATTGAAGACCCTATCGAATACACTCTTGAAGGTATTAACCAAGTGCAGCTAAAAGAAAACATTGGACTTGACTTTGCAAGTGCATTGCGGACATTTCTACGGCAAGACCCGGATATCATAATGGTGGGTGAAATACGTGATGTAAAGACGGCAAATATGGCCATACGTGCCGCCCTGACAGGTCATTTGGTACTGTCGACAATACATACCAACTCATCATGGGCCACGGTTTCAAGATTAATTGATATGGGGATTCCTCCATTTTTAATAGCCGGAACCTTAAACATGAGCGTGGCCCAGCGTTTGGTCCGCAGACTATGTGATACCTGCAAAAAACCAGGGCCTGTTGAAGCGTCCCTGTTTCCATCAGGCTTTAAGATACCTGCGAAACTGAACCAACATTTTGTATCCGTTGGTTGCGACCGGTGTCATCATACCGGATATTTAGGTCGGAAGGCAATCTATGAAATTCTGCCCATTACCAAGAAGCTGGCGAGGCCCATAAAAGAGAACAAAATGGAAATTGGGGAATACCTTAAAAAGAACGACGTAGCAACGCTTAAGACCAATGCTGTTGATATGGTGCAACAGGGCATCACCTCAATAGAGGAGGTATACGCCCTATTGACAAATTGAACCATGAGAAAGATAATAACACTATGTAGTATCCTGACCATACTGTTCCAGCTCAGAGCCCAGGAAAGCGAGGACCGTATCCAAAACATAATGAACAATCTGGAGGTATTGGCCCTGGACAACCCAGCCTATGATGAGACTTTGACACTGGAAACCAATGTATCCCGTGTCACGTTGCCCAATTTTTTAATGGCAGTTTCAAGGGTCCACAAACTTAATCTAAGCGTGGCGCCCGATGTTACCAATTTGACCATTGTCAACAATTTTTCAAACGTTACGGTACGTGAACTTTTAGTATTCCTTTGTAAAGAGTATAATCTAACTATAGATTTTACCGGGAGCATCCTTTCTGTGAAACGATACAATGCGCCACCAATGGAACCTATCGCCAAAGCGATCACTATTGATTTCGGTCCGAATACCGGACTCATTACAATGGACTTGGACAATGACCCCTTAGAAAGGGTATTTAGGGAAATCATGGAAGTTTCGGGCAAAAATCTATTGTACAGCAATAGCTTAAAGAACAGACCTCTGACCCTCTACATGAAAAATGTCCCATTTGACAAGGCCATGGAAAAACTAGCCGATATCAATGCTCTCAACCACACTAAATCAAGAGACGGATTTTATCTTTTTAGCGCTACCCAGGATACTAACCAAAAAAGGATGGATTTTCGGGAAGGTATGTATTACCAGGTTTTGGATACGGTAAATAAAATGTTGAACGTTGATTTCAAAAACTCGGCGATATCCGATATCATTCAGTCTTTGGCAAGTGACCTAAAACTTGACGTTTATACGGCAACGCCCCTTGAACAGGCCGGTAGGGTTACTTTCAATGCAAAAGGTATCTATTTTGATGATCTGTTGGCACATATTTTTGAAGGGCAAGAAACCCAGGTATCAGCGTTTTTGGACAAACCCAACCTACAGCCCAATGGTAGAAATCGGTCCAATGCACCCATATCCCCTATTGAAACCCCAAAAACGTTTACGTTCAAAAAGGAGAATACCATTTATTTTTTCGGCACCTCGGACCAATTGAGCCTTCGGAAAGTGGAAATTGTCCAGATGATGCACCGATCAGTAGAACTGCTGAGCGACCCCTCCTATTATTCTGGTGGCACACGTACAGCTGGAAGAACCAGGAACAGTAATGTAAACTATTTTGGAAATGGTCAAAACCAAGGGCTTCCAGGAAGTCAAGTTGGTTTCAACGCTCCTAGACCTAGTCTGAATACACAGGCCCGTCAATTTGATTCGTTTCACAACGGGGCGGAAGCCATGGTCAATATCCTTCCAGATGAAATCAAATCCGACTTGGACATTAAAGTAGATTTTGAATTGAACAGTTTCTTTGTAAGTGGTCCGGCCGCAAAAATTGAACGTTTTAAAAGTTTTATCCGTAAAATTGATAGACCTGTCCCGGTAGTCCTCATCGAAGTCATGATCATTGAAGTGAGAAAATCCGCTACAGTTGAGACCGGCATAAGTTGGGGAATTGGCGAAGAACCGGTCAATACTAAAGGAAATCTTTTCCCCTCTACTGATATTACCCTGGGCGCCAATACGGTAAACAAGGTTATAGGAGGTTTTGATGGATTTGGATCTTTTAATATTGGAAAGGTGGTACCCGAATTCTTTGCAACCATTAAGGCTTTGGAAGAAAATGGGAACATTAAAATCCGGTCAACGCCGAAACTTTCGACCTTGAACGGCCATCGGGCCAACCTATCAATCGGCGAAACGACCTATTATGTCATCACCAATCAAAATTTTTTCGGGTCGCAGATTCCCACAACTTCCGAGGTACGGAATTATGCCCCTATCGATGCTGAATTGGGCGTAAGCATCAAGCCATTGGTCTCAGGGGACGGTCAAGTCACTTTGGACATCAATGTGATACAATCCGACTTTAGTGGGGAGCGAATAGAGGAAGATGCGCCCCCGGGGCTTACGTCTAGGGAGTTCAGTTCTATAATTCGCATGCAGAACCAGGATTTGGCAATCCTTGGAGGTCTCGAAGAAAAAATCAAGAATGATTCGGGAAGTGGCGTACCGCTTTTAGCAAGAATACCGGTAATAAAGTGGTTGTTCAGTAACCGCAAAAGGGAGGATACCAAACAAAAGCTGACGATTTTAATAAAACCAACCGTAATCTACTAGTTTCCAGATGTTCCAAAAGTGGTTAAAACATATCGTTGAAGGAAGTACCTACTTTGGCATTGAGGTGAATGAAGTTGACGGGAAGGAGCGTTTTTCCTTGTTGAAGCTTGTCCATCGAAACAAGGAGCTGGAGAACATCTTGGAAATGACCACCGATAGTTTGGATACTATAATTCCCCATTTGGACAAAAACGTTCCGGTTTTTTTGACCCTTAATACGGCCAATGTACTTAAGAAAATGGTCGACCAAGTCCACAACCCGAAAAGTGCTAAGCTCGTATTGGATGCTTTTCCAAACCTCCAGCTTGAGGATTTTTACTATCAAATACTTACCGGAGACACAAAACAGCTGGTTTCTTTGGCAAAAAAAGAATATGTTCAATCCTATGTTGAGAAGGTTCAAACGATGGGGATACCTGTTTTTTCCATTGCATTGGGGACCTCGACGATCCATACGATTTCCGGTTTTTTGGACAAGCCAATCCTGGGACCCAATTATATCCTAGAGTTTCAAAAGGGCACCTTGGTGGATTTTGCGTTAACAGTGCCCGAAAAGACGGGAAAATACGCCCTCAATGGTCTCACGGTCTCCGGTGACCATCTACTTTCGTTTTCCCATATTCTCGGACATGTTATTGCGGCCGTGACCTCCTCCAACCTTCAAAAAATCAATAAAGCGCATTCCGATGCTTTTAAAAACAAAAGGCTATTTGATTTCGGGCTCAAAACCTCAATTTGCTTTTTCCTAGTCCTTTTGCTGTCCAATTTTTTGTTTTTTACCAACTTTTCAAAAAAAAATACTGAAATCAAAAGTGCGTTGGCAAGCAATGAACAACAGGGCCATTCCATTCAGCTGCTAATAGCCCGCATTTTAGAGAAAGAAGAAAGACTTCAGGTTCTGGACCATTCAAAAAATGCGAAAGTGAGTCTTTATTTGGATGAAATTGGTCAAAAACTACCTCATTCCATTTTATTGAGCCGCATCGAATATCAACCTTTGGTTACACCGGTCACGGCGAACAAGTCGATAAACACGAAAAAGGAAATCATATCCATATCCGGAGTATCAGAGGATAAACAGGAGTTTACCACTTGGACCGACCATTTTGAGCGCCAAGAATGGATAGAACGTGTGGAAATCGTAACATATGAATATTTATCAAATGCATCCGTGACCTTTACCATAAATATTGCTTTAATTGAAATTTAGTACAAAAAATAAATACCTGTTATTGGGCATTCTGTCCATGTTCTTCTTGAGCTATTATTTTGCATTGCGCAATACTTTGGTGGTCCGAAAGGAATTCAAAGAAAATCTTGACAAAACGGAGTTCTTTTCAAACCTCCCCGAACGGCTTTCAAAACTAAGTCTCAGGGAAAAAGAGCTTGATGCGCACCTAGGAGCGATGGACCTCAGCAGTTCCTCTGCTCAAAACAATCTTCTGAAATTCATGAATGCGGAAGCGTTGAAGAATCAGTTCAAAATCATCGATTTTAGTGCACCCCATATCGTAAAATTCGATAAAGGAGCGGTAGAAACCCATCAACTACATCTTGAGGGAAGCTATATTTCCATCCTAAAAACACTCAATACTTTGGAAAACAAGGGAAGTTTCGGTGCGATAAGTCATCTTTCCTTTCAAAAGAAAAAGGACTTTAGAAGCGGAAGAACCTATCTTCGCGCCCAAGTGTTTCTAGAACAAACCAAGTAGTCACTTTTTAATCCACTACTGCTTGGAAGGAAAAAACCAATGAAAATCTAATCATAGTTAAGTTCCTGGAAACCTATCCCATACTTTTTAAAATATTGCTTCAATCACACTGATATACGGACATACCTTTTAAATCAGTAACAAATGTTGTAATTACTCGTCATGCTAAAAACCAAACACCATCATGCGAAAAAAAATTACGTTACTGGCCTTGTTACAACTTTCAATACTGTTGGGACAACAAACTGGGATCCCCACAGAAAACGAGCTGCGCATCATTATTTCAGAGAGTAATATCCCCGCCTTGGGCCTGGGAATCATCGAAAATGGAAAAATTTCACACTCGCAGGTCATAGGTCATTTAAAAGATAGCCTGAAGGCAACCAACAACGCTATTTTTGATACCGCTTCCATCACCAAATCCATCACAACTTGGCTTACCCTGCGATTGGTCGATAAGGGCCTGTTTGATTTGGACGAACCCTTATTTACCTATTGGGTCGATCCTGATGTCGCCGATCATCCCTATCATAAACTTCTAACTGCTCGTCATGTTCTCGGTCATAAATCTGGCTTTAAAAACTGGCGATATATGAACGAGGACGGTAAACTCAGTTTTGATTTTAAACCTGGGAGTAAAGTACAGTATTCCGGCGAAGGGTTTGAATATCTGAGAGAGGCCCTGACAAGAAAGTTCGATACCTCTTTTAGCGAACTGGTACGAACATGGGTTTTCGACCCGATAAAAATGAAAGATTCCCACGTTGTCTGGGATGATTCGATTGAGATGAGCCGATTGACCATTGCCCATGATGCAGAAGGAAATCCTTATGAATTTGATGTGGAAGCGCGGAGAACGGCGAGTGCCGCAGATGACTTTTTGACCACTGTTGACGACCTTTGCCGTTTCGGCTTAGGTGTTATGGGGAAAGAAGGCCTTTCGGAAGAAGTGTTCCGTCAAATGATAGCCCCAAAATCAGCAGTACGGGATGGTGTCGCTTTTGGGTTGGGATGGATTGTTTTTGAAAACCTCTCCAATGGAGAATATGCCTTGTTGAACGCTGGCAGCGATAAAGGGGTAAATGCCATCATACTGTTATTACCTGAATCAAAAAGAGGACTGGTAGCACTTACAAATGGTGATAACGGAAGAAAAGTGGTCATGCAAATGATCGCTAAAACAATTGACGTTGGTTCCGAAATATTGGGAAGATTCTAATTTCCTTATAAAATCCCCCAGAATCCCAAACATGAGTATGCCTTATTTTCTTTTTTAAAGCTTCCTTGTTTTAAGAAACGAACTGTTGGAATCAAGACTTTAGTTTTAATGAGAACCCATTGGAGGAAGTTCAAATCCGACAATACCAATGATACATGGCTGGTTTCTTCCCGCAATGGTAATACCACTTTCGACAAGGGTTCCCAAGAAATAATGAAAAATAAATATTGGAAAGTCCAGTATCGGGCGTTCCAAAGACAGAAGAAAGGATTGCTTGCACTTGCCGATGCCGTTAAAATTTATCTTAACTTAGGGTGGCATCCGAAAATGGTACGTATTCTGTATCGATGACCATGTTGGGCGCCGCTATCCAATAAATAATTATGAAAGATCAACAAAGCTGGCCGGATTTGGATTTTGCCTTTATCGAAGACACTCTGGCAACCCTTCACCAATGGATTCAAATTGTGGGAAAAGTAAGATTGAAAACCATGCCGTGGCAAAACCATTCGTGGCATGTTCCTTTGTATATCAATTCAAAAGGGTTCACTACAAACCCCATTCCGTATGAGGGAAGAATTTTTCAAATAGATTTTGATTTCAAACAACACAAACTTTTTGTAGAATGTTCAAACGCCGGAAGCGCCTCCATGGACTTATATCCTCGAACGGTAGCCGACTTTTTTCGTGAGTTTTTTGAGACTTTGGCCAAGCTCGGTATACGAGTAAAAATCCATGCAAGACCCAACGAAATAGAACCTGCCATTCCATTTGCGGAAAACACCATAAACCAATCGTACGACAAGGATGCCGCACAGGCCATTTGGAAAGCCATGCTCAAGGCAAATGAAGTTTTCAATCAATTTAGAAGTGATTTTATCGGCAAGGCGAGTCCCGTTCATTTATTCTGGGGCGCATTTGATTTGGCCGTTACGCGGTTTTCTGGGAATGATGCACCGCTACATCACGGCGGTATGCCCAATGTGCCCTTGGAAGTAATGCAAGAAGCTTACTCCAAGGAAGTGAGCAGTGCCGGTTTTTGGCCAGGCTCCAAAGACTTCCCCTATCCCAGCTTTTACGCGTATGCCTATCCCAGTAGTGCTGCATATGGCAAACAGGAAGTACAGCCCAAGGAAGCTTTTTGGAGCGAGGAAATGGGAGAATTTTTCTTGAAATATGAGGAGGTAAAGCATGCGGCAAATCCAGAAAAAATGCTACTATCGTTTTTACAGAGCACTTATGAAGCCTCAGTGAACACGTCTGAATGGAACCGAGCTAAACTGGAGAGAAGCTAATAAAACAGAAAACTCCCAAGATAAGTAGTAACAATATCCAACTGCCTAGATAACAGTCTACCACACCAGTGATGAAATATATTATGCGCTTCCTTTTACTTGATTTTCATTAGGCATCCCCAGACTACTGGGAGTTTACTTCTGGACATGTACGCTAATCTAATCCTGGAACATACTAGTCTTCTCTTTCAAATAACGCCTTCATCGTATTAACAAGCGTATCACTCCTTAAACTTCGCGCTAGTATTTTCCCTTTGCTGTCAATAAGTATATTATCAGGTATTTCACTGATATTGTATATGAAAATCGCATCCCCATCAGGATACTTTAAATCGTTTAAATGATCCCATGTTAAACTGTCTTTTTCTATGGCCGTCAGCCATTTCTGCTTATCCCGATCCAAGGAAACACTTATTATTTTTAATCCATTTTTAGAATAACGGTCGTGTAGTTTTACCAAGTTTGGATTTTCTTCACGACATGGAACGCACCAAGAAGCCCAAAAATCTATCAATGTGAGCTCCCCGAGCAATTGGGAAATACTTATTTTTTTACCTTCAGTAGTTAAGCTCTCGAAATCGACATAGTTCTCACCAACTTCTGGGTTTTCGGGTAAGTCTAGGAACCGGGCCAACTCCATACCGTAATTTGATTCTTTTATTTTACCATCCAAATTGGAATAGAGAGATGCGACCTTGCTTCTGGACCAGGTTCTCTTCAAACTGCTGAGAAGGATCACACTTTCCAGAGCGTTAGGATGCTCCTCGATAAATCGCATTTCTATTTTTTTTAACTGGTTCGACAACTCATTATTACGGGCCAACAAAGAATCTTTGTCCGGGATATCATCGGTGCCATTTATAAATATCTCCGCAATTGCTTCTATTTCATCCACAATAGGTTTGCTTTTTTTGTCCAAAATATTCTGCATGGCCTGATTTTCTCCCCCAACTACTTTTAATTTATCAATTTTGTCATATTTACCACGGATTCGGATTCCTCCGTTCTCCAACCAAAAAGAACGTTTTTTGTTGGATTTTTCCGCAGAGAACAAAACCCTCATAGGATAAGGTGTTGTGCCTCTAAATTTAAAATGGCCATTGATTGCCAGAGTCGAATCGGAAAACTTGCTGTTTTGAATATAGACCGTTACCGTATCCGGGGCATCCACAATAGCTCCTGTGATTTCATAACTTCCGCGGTCGGGCCTGTTCTCAACACATGAAAGCATAGTACTAAACCACAATAATGGAAAAAGACTTTTCATTGTACTAGATTAAAAAAAATAGAACAAGGAATAAATCCTTTGTTCTGATTTGAAAGCTATACTCCTTTAACCCGGAATAGCAGACCTTAAAATCCCTGCTGGGATGCCAGTCACACCTATGATAGCCATCACAATTCAATATTGATGTACATTCAAGACCAGCATTGACACACGTGCCACCCCCTGTGTCATCTATCGGCAAATGAGTAAACCCACTGCCACCAAAAATAAGCTTGTGCTAGGACAATTAAAGACTTCCGAAATATAGGTCCATTATTCGCAAAAATGACTTAAATACTTAAACTAATCTAGAGTTTTTTGGTTAGGTAAGCATCTATTTCCCTTAAACCTTCTATACCTATGCTTCTCTTAACAATTCTTAGTTTTTCATCCAATAATAGAAAGGTTGGGAAATAGTCTATCCTTAGCTTTTGTACTATTGAATTTGGGTCACCGATTCTTTCAATGAATGCCTGCGGCCATACCATACTGTTCTCCGTGGTATAGCTAAAAACCTCTTCTGAACTATTATCATAGGCCAAACTTATGATTTTCAAGTTTTTGGAATATTTCATGTGAATTTCTTGGAGCAATGGAGTAGTCTCTAAACAAGGAGGGCACCAAGTTCCCCAAAAATCTAAAAGAATGTACTTACTATCTTGTTTCGATTCTGAAATAGTGAAAGTTTTACCCTTGAGATCCATAAGCTCCAGGTCTTTGATTGTCTCACCCTGCCGAAAACCAAAATATTGATGTTCCGAATTGAGTTTTCTCAATATTAATTCTGAGCTACTCAGCATAAAACTGTCTATCACAAATTTGGAATTTGATAACGAAAAAGTATCCTTAATGGCATACTCAAACTTCTTGTTCTTTATATAATCCTTTTGGTCGAGTTTAACAGAATCAGGTTTTATGAGTATTTGAAGGTATTCTTTGTTGAAACCCTGGCATAGAACATTATATTTTTGATTGGATACTTGCAATTCACCCTGCCAGTAATCCTTTAGCTTTCCCATTACATGGAGTTTTTTATTCAGGGAGTCTCCAAAATATGAAAATGTATAGTCATGATTTTTAAAAGGGTAAATTATAGCCTTTCTTTTGTACGTATCCATTTTTTTAAGGGCATAGATTTCGTAATTGTAGTCTATCAATGGTAAACTATTAAAAAAAATGGAATCCTGTTCAGGGTTTTCAGAAAAACCTTTGGGAAAAACCTGTACTTCATCGGCATCAAAACTGTTGTTTTTATTAACATCTACGATTACAAGTTGTTGGCCATTTTTTATTCCCGTAACTAAGGTAAGTGCATTATCGACTTCAATATCAAAGCCCAATGAATCTGTATTGACTCCTTCCAATCTTTTTGCCAAATTGGAATCTTTCGAAAACCCCTTTTTAAGAAGCATATACCAAAATCTTCTGTTGTCAGTGATATGTTGTGAAATTAGAGATGTATCAAAAACAGGTGTTTTTTTATAGGAGCCCTTTAGATGCGCATAGAATCTGGGATGTTTTCTATAATTTGAAGTGAAGTGGAAATCTGTGTATCGATAATCAAAAACATTGGTGTTTCCTACTTGTTTTTCAAGAGAAATTTTTAATGAGTTTGTATCGGTGTTTTTAACTTCGCATCCTGAAAAAGGGATTGTAACGATGAGTAGAACAAAAAAAGAAATCTTTTTCAACATAAAAACTTTTAAAATGCAAATAGGGCTAGCGATGTAGCCCTATTTGCGTACGTTTAAGCATAACACAGAAGTTGGGCCGTACCTGCACAATGACCTAAAGAACAAATCCCTGCTCTTCCGCCTATGATGCAGTTCTGTCCAGAAGACTTACCTTCACAACCGGTTTGAGAACAATGTTCACCGCCGCCGCCATCACCTATCGGCGCATGGGTAAACTCACTGCCACCAAAAATATTCTTTTGCTGGTCACGGCTTAAGATAGTCAAGTCATCAAAAAAACTCAATTTTTTCATTAGACAAAAAATTACAATTAATTTTGTCCTTGGACAGTTAAGGACACCCAAGGTTTGTGTCCATTCTTCGCAAGAGAATATTGTTCAGGGCCCGGATATTCGATTATTGTCCGGGCCTATTTTAAAGTATGTCTTTCAGGTCTTCCACCCGGTACTCCTTGGGTAACTCGTGACCATTTATAAAAATAGTGGGTGTGTACGAGATTTTCTCTACCTCGCACCATTTCGCCATGGCCTCCAATTTATGTTTTTGACTTTTCAGCTCACCGTTCAGGGGGTATTTCTGCATGAAGACATTATACTCCTTCGTATCCGCCAAATACCAGTCATTCAAAGCCTTTTGGACGTGTTCTTGCTTTTCATATTTTTCGTCCAAAGCCAAAAAGTGCTTGGCGGGCGCACTTCCGGGATGGCTTTCATCATTGGTATTGAACAGTATCTGTAAATTTATCTTGCCCGCTTCCAACAGCTTTTCTAGGACCGGATGTGCCCGGGCACATGGACCGCAATAGGGGTTGCAAACTTTGATAAGGTTGTATTGCGCGTCCTCATGGGCCAATGAAATACCAAGACCCACGGTGCTGTTGGTTATCTTTCTAGATTTGCTGAGAAGTCCTTTGAAAACCTGAGGGTCGTTCTTCATTCTAGTGAATGCCCTTCTGTACAGGACCAGATGCTTTTCTTTTTTTATGAGCGGCCCTAAGTATGCCCATATCAAAACGGGCAGTAGTGCCAAGGTCAAGAATAGGGTCGTGTCTACCCATGAGAGCGACGCGCCATATAGCTCAAAAGCTTGGGATACCGCTATCTCACCGACCAGTACCAACTGAATGCCAATACATAATTTACACCATTGCTTGATAACCGCCGCCTGGTAGTATATGGAAACCGCTATAACCGGCGCAGATAGAAAGCTCAAGTAAGACAATAAGGACAGGGATGCCAATGAAAAGGAATTTATGAGCAAACAAAAGAAGGAAGAAAAGAAATACGAAAAACCGATCAGACTCAAGGATACCCTCCCATTTAATAGTTTGGCATACCTTGAATTCAAGACCGCACCGCAATTGGTTTTTTGACCACCGGAACAGAGGTTCTGCAAGGTAGGGTTGAATTCGTCAACTTCAAACCAGAGCAACAGGGTTGCTATGGACAGACCGGATACCTTTAACAACGTATAGGGCAGCACACCAAAATTATGTTGCGATTGACCAAGTAAAAACTTGATGCTAACCATGCTACAAAAAATGTGATGGCCGCAATTCCCGTGTACTTAAAAAACCGACGGTCACCCAATCTTTGCTCGATATTCGGTTCTTTCGAATTCTCACTTTTTTCAACTACAAGACATATGCCCGACCAAATCTCATAAAATTCGGTTACGGTCAGTACCTTCAAATCATCCTCCTCCGTGTAACAATGTATCTTATGGGCCGTAATATCCGAAATCAGGTAAAATGCGGTCTCCCCATCTACCGATACTTGAGCGATAAGGGGCAACGGCAGTTCATACAATTTATTCTTATCGACCTTTACGGCAATATTTTCAATTTGGAATTTAGTAAGCGTATCGGAAACGGAAAGTAGGCTTGGATAATCCGCATAGGAAAGAAGGCTGTCCGCAACGAATCGTTTGGTGTGTTTCAATTCTAGCGACCGCAATAGCCTAGTTGTCAACAAAAAGAGATTATTTTCACATTTGGGGCACATAGTGATTAATAAACTAACTTATCGTCTCATCCTAAAATTACATAAAATTGTAAGAAATGTATTTATGTAAATATTATATTTTTCTTAAATAAACCTTAACATTTATTTGGATTTGATGTTTTGTTGAAAGGGTTTTGCATTTATAGAAAAAGTGTTCCACAGCATAAAGTCTTCCGTCACAAATTGGACTTTGCCGGAAATTATAACCCTGTCTAGAAAAATTCTCTTCTTCACCTTGGTGGTAACGCAAGCGTTGCCTTTGAAAATCTTTTAAAATGCGCTCCTTTACTTAAATCATCATTTCATAAAACCTTTTACTGCACAACGCGTAGTAGTACTAATCAAATGAAGGGATCAATACCTTCCCTAAAGACCATGTGAATTTGTTTTAACTTAGTTTCACACATACACAAAGATTTGTATCATTCGGTGAATGCACCCTAGTTGTATGTCAAAAGCTTTAAACCATGAAAAAAATATATGCCATCCTCTTACTTTCTTTGTTCATCCTTTCGCAATGCAAACAGAACGAGTCTAATCTACTTAAAACGGTCACCCTGAAAAGACAAGCCAACGAGGGCGTTGTCGCCGCAAACGGCATGGTGGTCACCGCACATCCCATAGCAACAAAAATCGGCTTGGATGTTTTAAAAAAAGGGGGCAATGCTTTCGATGCAGCAGTGGCGGTGAAGTATGCCTTAGCGGTAGTTTTGCCCAAAGCGGGCAACCTGGGCGGCGGAGGCTATCTGATATACAGGACCTCGGACGGTGAAAAAGGGGCCCTTGATTTTAGGGAAACGGCCCCTGCAGCGGCAAGCCGTGATATGTTTATTGAGGCCAAAACTGATTCTGTGATGAAACAAAAGGCGCTTTTGGGACATTTGGCGACCTGTACTCCGGGCACCGTGGATGGCATGGATAAAATCCATAAAAAATTCTGTACACTACCTTTTCAAACCTTGATCCAACCTGCCATAGATGTAGCCAAAAATGGTTTTGCCATTTCCGACTATGATGCTTGGACCTTTAACCGGGCACAAAAAGAATTTCGAAAAGTCAATGATTCTTCTATGATTTTCATCAGCAAGAAACCTTGGAAGAAAGGTGACTCCCTTATTCAAAATGACTTGTCGAAGACCCTTGAACGTATAAGGGATAACGGACGGGATGGCTTTTATAAAGGGGAAACCGCCCAATATGTCATCGACGAAATAAACTCAGGAGGTGGTATTTTGAGAAAAGAAGATTTAGAGAATTACAGTTCCAAATGGAGAAAACCGATTGAAGGGATTTACCGAGATTCCTTTAATATCATCTCAATGCCGCCCTCGTCAAGTGGAGGAATTATCATCGTCCAGCTATTAAAAGGTTCCAATGCATACGATTTTAAGGAAATGGGGCACAACACCTCTAAAACCGTTCACATAATGACTGAATTACAGCGCAGGGCGTATGCGGACCGAGCCGAGCATATGGGCGACCTCGATTTTTATGAGGTTCCCATTGAAATGCTTTTGGATGAGGAATATATCGAAACGAGAAATGCTTCCATAAATATGGAGAAAGCAACACCATCTTCAGAAATAAAAGCCGGGAAAGTAGATAAAATTGAAAGCCTTGAAACCACGCATTTTTCTATTGTGGACAAAGAAGGGAATGCCGTTTCCATCACCACAACTTTAGTGGGCTATTTTGGCTGTAAAGTATTGGTGGACAATGCGGGATTTTTTTTAAACAACGAGATGAACAATTTTAGTTTAAAACCAGGTTTCCCAAATATTTTCGGCTTAGTGGGCGGTGAAGCCAATGCCATTGCTCCTGGAAAACGGATGTTGAGCAGTATGAGTCCGACCATAGTCGAAAAAAATGGAGACCTGTTCATGGTCTTGGGCACTCCAGGTGGTTCAACGATAATCAATGTAAATTACCAAAACATTGTCAATGTTATCGATCACGGCATGACCATGCAGGAAGCCGTCAATGCCAAAAAGCACCATTCGCAATGGCTGCCCGATGCGATTGTAATGGAAGAAGATGCTTTGGATAGTTTGACCATTTCAAAATTGAAGGAAATGGGGCATACCTCTTTTAGAGTGGTGGAACAATTGGGAAGAACAGAGGCTATTTTAATACGACCTGACGGTTCTTACGAAGGGGCGGCGGACAATAGACGTACCGGAGACGCGATAGCAGGCGGATATTGAAGTAAATGTAAACCAAAGCGAAAAGGTAGTTTTGCTCCTGCCCCGTTCAGTCAAGAATGAAGTGTCCAGCGAAACAATTATAACTTACTTTAAGGAACACTGTACTAGAATCTTCTTCCTCTTTTGAATCCTTCGCTATTCCGTGAACGCCTTGATGACTTGACTACCCACCTGGTAACCCACTCCTAACCCTACTTCGTTATCCGTTCGGAAATGCACGCCTCCCTCAAAACGCGATTCCGAGCATTCTTCAGCAAGCGCATAAAAAAGTGGTTCATCTCTTGGAAACAAGAAACATAGCACCTTGGCGAGAGATCCCGCTACCGTGGTATGCCCGGCGGGATAGCCCGGGAAGTTGGGAGTGTCCACCAAGATGGGCTGAAACGAAGCATCGTACTGAAAAGGTCGGATTCCCCAAAAGTGATATTTTCCATCCCATGCGGCAATGATAGCATCGAAACGTGCAGTATGGAACACCGCATTCGCAAAGGAGGCTTCCAATGGATTCAGATTAAATTCGAGGATTTTCCGTTCAATTAATCGGTCCCAAATTGGTTCGCTTTTCCACTTCCAAGCTATTTCACTGGTTTGATTTGCCGCGTTAAATTGTCTGAGCTCCTCCATGTCCAAAGACCAGTCTGTGGGAGGCGGACCCGGCCTAAATTGATTGGCACGAATAAGTGTAAGGGGCTTCCATTGTTTTTTCATTGGATCCCAAGGACCGGGATTCCCGGACCACAGACTATCCGATTTAGGTACGTTTCCATCCCAACGAAACGCTGTTCTATCGCCCTTGGCATATTCGATATACTTTTCAGCGATTTTTTGCCCGATTTCCAGTCCATTTTCGATATCGGAGAGAAATTGTAGCCCTGTGGCCAAGCGGGCCGATTTAAAAGCGGTTAGATTACTGTCCAGTACATCTTTTTGCTCTGGAAAATAATAGTGTATCACGCTATGGGCTGCTCCGGCTGCGGCGCTCCAGTCGCAGATAAAAGTGGAAAATTCTGGCTTCGGCCTCAACTTTTTAACGCGGGCATCATACTCGTAAACTGCTTTTTGATAGTATGCCTTTTTGTGCTTCCAAACCTCTACCATGGCGTCATAGATAGAAAGGTGCATAATCGCCACGCGACCTCCGTTTTTATGTCCCTTATGTCTTTTGCCGACTTCCATAAGAAGTTGATGCCATCGATAAGAAGGGTAGGCACCGTTCCAATACTTAATGGACCAAAGGTCAGCTTCATCAGTTTCCTTCTGAACAGAAATTATTTCTTCGACTTCATCGCCCAAAAGTTCTTTATTGAGAGGTGAGATACTATCCGCGAGTTCAAACTTGAAGGGATTGTAGGTGGATGATATCATTTGGCCATATCCAATACTCGGTTTTATCAGCATTGCTATCATACCTAAAGTGCACAGGACAAACAGTTTGAAAGTTTTGGCCAGAAGCTCCATCTACAAATCTTGAATTTTCCTGAAATTTAATACAAATAGAACAGCTGGCAAACACTTAAGGCTTTCGGTATTTAGCTCGGTATTACAAGGAACCCATGAACCTCAAATGCCTCATGTCCTTTATGGATACAAGTATTTACTTTTTTCATTTGTAACACAGAGAACAGTTTCCGTCAAAAAATGGGGATAATTTAAAATACCACTACTAAAAAATGCTTTGCTAATTTTGGCCGTGGAACTTTGTTCCTTGTTTTCGCTACTTGGAGCTAGCCAGCTCTTAGAATTGTTCCCAAGCCATTTCCAGCGCCTTAAAACCTACGGAATCATAATTTTCCAAATCCTCTTTGTCAAAAGGAAAATAATCATTTTGTCCAAAAAATGCTTCCGTGAGTTCAGCGAAATATTCACCTTCGCTGGTCAGTGCATAAGCTTCTTGAGCCGTTGAATAATTACCGTTACCCAAATCGTACGCAACATTTTTGTAAAGATTTGAGCTAATTGCGTTCTGATAGGCTTCGGTAATTGCTAGCCGGTTCGCATCATTGTTCGACATGGAATGATGATAACCATGTGCAAGTTCATGCAGAACTAAAAATGGTTGGTTCTTGTTGGTCCAGTTGATGAAATTTTTGATGTTCGATATTTCAATCGCACCGGCTTTTTCTGTAATGTATCCGTTTTGCATGAGCCATACCGCAGAAGGATGGAACACTGCCGAACCATTGGTGGTTTGCCAGTCCACAAAAATGTTGACGGCTTGCAGTTGATTCAAAATGGTCTTGTTCAAACCCAGTTCGGTTACATCTATCAGTTTCCGTTCCAACAAATCCAATGCCTCTTGGGTCATCGCCTCATCATTGGTAAAGGCCTTATCTTCCACAAAAACGTTGAAACCTACCAACTCGTAGTAGGTATACCCCGCTACTTGTAGGAGAACCTGACTTTCCTGTTCGGGATCTATCGAACGGTCATCTTCAGAATCGATAGGCCCATTTTCAGAAGAACAGGAAAGGGCCATAAAAATCAAAATTGGGAATAGGTGTATAAATTTCATCGGGATAGGGTTTGTTACGATTTACATTTTAGCTAAGCGTTCCCGGAATTCATCTCCCATTACTTAAAACGTAGCAGAAGACGTTAAATTACATACCAATAACAATTGAGATGGACATATACCCTACCCTAACCCTTAAACAATCACTTTTGCTAGGCTTGTTCTACCTGTCCTGAATTGTGATACTGTTTCTTACCTCGGTTCGGGAAATAGAGAAATCAAGGCAGTGAGACCCTATCCTTTTACTCGAAGAGATAGCAAGCAATTTGGTACTTTTGGAACCTTTTGCGTTCCCCTCCCAGAGATGATTTTTTAATCTAGTGGAACATGGACAGGAAAAAATTCCATCTAAAATCCATAGCTCCTTTTTTTTAGTAACCGGCGACCCCGAAGGCACTAGAAACCTTTATGAACAAAAAGTTGAAACAACTACTTCTTTCGGGTTACTCAAAAACCTTAAATCCATCTTTGCTCCTTTTCAGTACGTACCTAAAAAAGATGTTACGACCATAATTCTTGAACACAGCTTAGTGAAAACCGAGCCACGAAGGAAGAACCAAAGTTTACCTGACACACCTATTTATGTTTTGAGCAGACGAATGGGAAGGATAAACTCCTAAAAAAGTGAGTTGGTAAATGGAATTACTTCCCTCACTTCATAAGTCTTCGTCCTTCTCAATCATCCGACAGATTTTTATTCATTGTCATTGATCAACATAGGCGTCTTTCCATCAGTAACTATGATTTTTGTGTTGGGCGAGGTAGCCAGATTATTAAATGCCTCAATACTTCTGATTTGAATGATTTCATCACTTAAACCTTCAGAAAGTATTTGTTGGGCATCCCTTTCCCCTTGGGCATTGATGATTTTTCTATCAGCTTCTAATTTAGCCTGTTGTAATACAAATTCCATCCTTAACGCATCCTGCTCAGCTTGTAATTTTTGTTCTATGGAACTGGCCAGTCCCGGAGGAAGTTGAATGCTTTTCATCAAAACGGCGATAAGTTCAATGCCATCTGCCTGTTTTTTTAGGTTTTCGTTCATTTTAACCTTAATCTCCTCTTCTATATTTGCACGCATGCCCGAATGCATATCCTTAGCAAAAAATTTGGCACAGACATCAGATGAGGCAGAACGGAACACACTTGTGATAATAGATTCATAATCCCTACCGAGATTTTGAAGGACACTTGGAATCTTGTTACGTTCAAGTCGATACAAAATGGAAATTTCAGAATCAACACTGAGACCCTCTTTACTCGGCAATGTCAAAAAAAGTTTGATGTTATTGGTCTGTGTGGACTCTTTTATCACTTTACTGGTAAAAGGATTAAAAAAAACAGTACCCTCGGTTGCTACTTGATCATCAAATTTACCCAATGTCTGTTTTACTCCCGCTTCTCCGGGGCGAATCACCGCACAATTGATAAATAGAAATGCAGAAGGAAACGCTAATAAAATTACTTTTTTCATATTGTCTTTAATTTTATGGAAACTGATAAAACCACACGAAGTGACCTTTATTGACGAGCATGCAGCTGTGTGGTCCTGGTCTGTGGCATCTCGTTGCCCAACCTGCGTCAATCTTTCCTTTTCGGCATATTATGCCTCGAGGTCTCCATAGGCCTCAACTATTTTTGGGCTGTTAAAGGTTGAGCTGATCGCTAGTAATCAACTAATGGGTCCTGTTTAATCAGCAAATCAATGCCAGGGAGATAAAGGTCATTTTCATGTCGCCGAACTTTTCGGCTTTTTTTGACAAATCTTTGTCTATAATGTTGACCACTTTCTTAAAAATATTGAACAAAACCCATTTTAGGAAATCAAATACCTTCAGTTCTGCAGATTTGTGACCGATTTAACACTAAATCCGCAAACCTGAGGTTCACTGACCAAGAAGTCAAGGTTTTCTGCTCGGATGCTTAGGTGCTCCCCTATTTTCCGGATCAGTCCCGAAGCTTATCTTCGAAATCGATAAGTCGCTTTAATCAAAAAGATATTTTGAGGTTTGTTATTGAACAAATTATTACGTAAACCTTCAAAAAGCCCTTCTTCAGAATTTCCAAATGTTGAAATATCCTGGGACCAAACCAAAAATAATTCTGACCCTCTGATATATTCCCAGCGCAATACCATATTTGATCTCCATTGAACAAATTCAAAATCCGGATTTGGAAGGGAATACTCAAATAGGGAATCATTGTCCAAATCAAATCCGATGGTTCCTTCAGGAGTTCGAAGGGTTTGGTCCTCAGTTATTCCAATGAATCTATTATTTATGTTTCCGGCCGTAGGTTCTCCCACAAAGGTATAATCCCTATATCTTCCCCTTGAAATAAAGGGCTGCCCCCAATATTGAACAGTCAAGTTAGGTGTGATGATATAATCCAAACGCAAGGGAAAACTTAAGGTTCGCTGTTCGATAAATCCATTGATATAGCGTTCTTTTGGGTTGGATGTTTCATTAAAAACGGTGTTTACATATTGATATTTATCATTATTTATGGTGTAGGTCGGTGCTATCGCTAGTTGCAGGGCGTTCGTGGGCTGGTAGGTAAGTTGTCCACTTACGGAATAGTTGAACAGCGAACGGTCCGTGCCCCATAAAAAACTTTGGGTATAATTAATTCGGAGTTTATCCCGGCTATCGGATATTATTCCTTGCCTGAAGGAATATTGAGCGGGAAACTTCAATCTGGGACCCCCCCGAAGCGCAAAGTTTGAATAGTTAATGGGTCTGTAGGTGATACCACCATTTATAAACCAGTTGTTGTTTAGATTTACGAATCCATTTGCGTCAAAGGTGACATCATTTAGTCTTCCGGAAAAATCAAAAACCGAGCGATGTCTGTAATTTAGTGTATATGAGCGCACCTTTTCCATGGGTTTGGTAGTTCGGTAACTCAACCAAGAATATTGACGGAAATCATCCGCCTGTCTCTGAAATCCAACATCATTCAACTCCAGTTCCGGAGAGTTCCAGGAGATTCCATTTTCAAATCGCCAATTTCCAGATGCCTTCCCTATCTGAATGTTTCCACCGGTCCCTGTTAGTGACGTTCTATTCTCATCAACTTCAACATGTGGTGAATCCACTCTCTGAAAAAGCCTTACAAAAGAGTTCTGTGTTCTACGGATTGCGTCCTGGCTACCCCTAACATGACTGAAAATTACATTCGCTCCCAAATAGTACCTTCTGTTTTTCCATTGGTGTCTTAAATCGAACCCACCCGAATAGGCGGCCTCATGTAAAAAATCAAGATTATCCGTAAGACTTCTATTCGTTGCCGTAAAAATGCCGCCAACGTAACTATTTCTATTGTTAAAGTCTTTTTGCAATCGGCCCACCAAATAATTTGTCAGGGGTTCAATGGCTTCCTCCCTTGAATTTGTACCATCTGAGATGGTAGCGTTTTCTTCGGCAGTTAAACTTTCCAATAATCCTATGGACCAACCATTCCTGGTCTTACCACTAAACTTAGCTGCACCCAGGATAGTGCTTACAGCAGGTTGGTCCACGAATTCACCTGATTGAAATTGTGCAAATCCTTGCGGGGCCCTGCCAATTCGTCTTGAGTAAAAAATATTGTCGAAACCATTGGTGTACAGGGACCTCGAGGTAGCATAGCGATAATCAAAGATATTTTTGTTTTCAATAAAAAAGGGACGCTGTTCGGGAAAGAAAATTTGAAATCCGTCCAAGGCAATGGCCGAAGGGTCCGCTTCTACTTGACCAAAATCTGGATTTATGGTGAAGTCCATAGTTAAATCATTGGTTATCCCTATTTTGCCATCAACTCCGGCATTCAATTGATTGTCGTTTCCATCTCGAAAGGGATTTCCGACTTCCGGTTCATACGTGGTATTTGAGGAGACCACGAAGGGCTGTATTTCCAGTTGCTTTTGTGGTTCAAGACCTTTAAGTCCTCTTAATTCCCCAAAAGAACTTACCCAACCTGGCGCATTTAAAGGGGTTCGTTGCCATACCGAACGTTCCTCATTTCTGAAAAAACGCCTCGTGGACTGGATGCCCCATACTTGGTCTTCTTGTTTTCCAAATCTCAGTTGACTTAAAGGGATTTTGACCTCCGCCGTCCATCCTTCATCATCAATGTGGGTCTTTAGATACCAGATGGGGTTCCAGGTACTGTCCCAATTCTGACCGTCATTTGTAACAAATTCATCACCGATAACACCGGAAACAGATGAAGTAAAGGAAAAGGCGGTTCGCAAATCATAAAAACTGTCAATATTGATTTCCACCCAGTCACCATCAAACCCATCCCTGCGCGATAGTCGTTTTACGATAGCGTCCGGGCTGGAATCAAAACACCTAAAACCGACATACAGGTTTTTTTGGTCATATAGTATTTTCATTTGAGTAGGTTCTGAAGGAGATGTATTTTCTTCTGGGGTGTATTCGACATAGTCCCCGCTCCAAGCTACCAAATTCCATATTTCCTCATCTAATTTTCCATCTATTCTTGGTGGGCTCTTGTCCCCTATCGACTGCGTGTAATATACTTTTTTAGGGATCGAGTCTTGAGCAACAGATGGGATTACGAGGAATAAGGAATACGTAGCGAAAAATAGAAAGCGTTTACAGGAAAAAATGGTGTTTGGCATAATACCAGTAATTGAAAGGGGTTGTTGAATCAGTTTCCAATGGCACACTATTGCATTTATCGCGATAAACACTTTTCCTCGATTGTATCCATGGGATAAATTCCAGAACCCAAAATTGGAAAGACAACCGCACTGGCGGATTTGGTTCCTAAATGAATGTTGTCGATTCTTTTTAAGAGATTGATAAAAACTTCCAATAGAAGAATAGGATTACTTATAACTTTCCCACTTATCTTCCCTAATTTTTTAAAGTTTTTTTGATTGAATTTGAATGGCTCAACGGATATTACATTGTCCAGGTTCGCTATGACGGTTTTGCCATTTCCGACAAATCTGGGACACCTACATATCAGGTGTCTTTCCGTATCTGTAAAATATCGAAATACTTGGTGAATGTTCCATTTACCATTTTGATGCGAAAATGATAGCTTCTTGCCACGAATTGATTTGAAAAAATTACCACGCTTCTCGAAATTTTTTATCAACTCCAGGATATCACCCAAGGTATTTAAAGATTTAAAACAGTACCTATGAGGCCCATATTTAAAAAAATCTTGAATTGTCATTACCAATGGATTTAAAATTATTTTATATTCTCAAAACTATGGCATATTTTTACTATTGAATATTATTTTATTTTATATATATTATATATTTATTAATTATATTATAATAAATTTCAATAAAAGTTAATAAATGAAATTAGATAGAATCAATTGTATAATTCTAGAAGAATTACAGAACAATGCTAGGGTCTCGGTTAAGGATATCGCAGCAAAAGCAAACATTTCTTCCCCTACCGTCACCGAACGCCTATCAAAAATTGAAGAAGCGGGTATCATTGATAGCTATAGGGCAAACCTGAATATGGAGAAAATAGGCTATTCTCTCGGTGTTTACATTTCAATAAAAATCCGATTTGGACACGTTGAACGATTCGAAAAGCATATTTCCGAAATTCCGGAAATCTTCGAATGTCACAAACTGACAGGTCACGATTGTATGCTTATGAAAGGATATGTTCGGGATCCCAAGCACCTGGAGGAATTGAACTCAAATTTATCCATCTATGGCGAACTTACCACATCGTTAATACTGTCATCTTTGGTAAAATACAAAACCCATGTTCCCAAGGGTTAAGTAATCTTATTAAACAAAGTGAGGAAAACTAACCAACAAGCGTGTAGGTTTCCCGTACTGAAATACTTGTATTTTGTTTTTTCAGTCGCCCATCATAAAAATTCTTGTGATAAGTGAACCAGGTAGTCCTAAAAAAAACAGCTGAACTCTCAACATAGTGGTCTTTTGATATAATGACTTAGAAATTCCTATTGTATGGTCGCTATCCAACTAGACATCTATTCTCAAATTATGGGAAAAGGTTTATTCGTTTATACCGCCATTGTATTCAAACAATTCTTATGATAAATCAATATCTATCCCAACGAACGAAACCTTCTATAAAGGAGTCAAAAATCTATTATCTTAGTTCCAGCCGTAAAAGAAATATAGAGAGGTTATCTATAAGCTTAAATCGTGGCACATAATGACTCGACCTAAACAACGGCTGCGCATTTCCGATTAAAATCTTGAAAAATGAATAGCACCAAAGAAAATGCGCTTTCGATTGCAAGTTCACTAGTGTTTTTTCTAATGTCGATAAGTTTATTGGCACAAAACCCAATTATTCGGCATGTTCGTACAGCCGATCCATCAGCACATATTTGGGATAATAGCGGAACCCTATGGATTTATACTTCCGGAGATCCTGATGACGCGGTGGACTACACAACCATGGATGGATACCGGGCATTTTCCACTACCGATATGGTCAATTTTAAAGACCACGGGGTTATTCTTCATTCGAAGGATATTTCCTGGGGTGTTCCCGGTTTTATGTTTGCACCGACCTTTGCCTTTAAAAATGGAAAATATTATTGTATTTATCCACACGCTTACGATAGTGTGGAGTTCAAGGATAAGTTCTATTGCGGTGTTGCCGTGAGCGATGTTCCCCAAGGACCTTTTAAGGATATTGGGATTATCGAAGGAGTTTCCGGGAATTGGATAGATCCCTGCGTGTTTACCGATGATGACGGAACCAGCTACCTATACTGGGGAGTGTACCAACCAAAAGTAGCTAAACTTAAGGACAACATGCTTGAATTAGCTGAAGAGCCAAGAGACATTGATTATGGGAAGGATAATTTTTTTGAAGCAGTATATATGCATAAAAAAGATGGTCTTTACTACTTTTCTTATAATACGGGTACAAAAGGACAAAAAGGTGGCGACTATTCAATCGGGGATAACCCCTATGGTCCTTTTGAACACAAGGGTGATATTAATCCATGGCAGTTACAGGACCATCACTCAATTATTGAATTTAAAGGGCAATGGTATTTCTTTTATCACGTAGATGATTGGAATGGTGGCACCGGTTTTAGACGCAATACCTGTGTGGAGTATTTGGATTACAATGAAGACGGAACCCTAGTTCCCGTGAAAAGAACAAAAAAGGGAGTTGAAGCCGTAAAGTAATTTTCGAAATTTAGGAACAAAAAAAAATTATATCAGCTTACAATCTGAGGTAAAATACATCACCCGAAAAGTATAATTCAAACACAAAAAAAAAGTGACCACCTTATAAAGCGGGACCTAATCGCAATCAGAAACGGTATTTTTCCTTTGAACCTATCTTTTGCAATTTTCAAAAAGAACGGGATGGTCATTAAAATAACCTCCAAACACGGAACCGGCCTCTTCCCTGCCCCGACAAAAAAATTCTTGTTTTTTTCCTTAAATCTTACAAAAAGATACCTACAATAGTCCAGGGTCCTTAATGCAGTAAATGTTGAAGTTACAACAAGGGCAACGGGCCATCTTGGGACAATAGTAACAGAATTGATGGTTCAATCTATCTCATTAGCAGAAACCCTGCAAATCGCTATCGCCTCTTTCACCAGTTTCAAAAAATCTTGAAGTAGTGTTTAATACGAAATGAACCTGTCTTTATCTTAAATCGTCCCATTTTTAGAACGTTCTTCCCGTTTTTCTATCTACCCACTGATTTGGAATGATCGGCAAAAACCAAAGGTGTTTTCTAAACGAAATCAAGCGTATCAAAAGAAGTGCGCAAGATAGACTTCTGTTCAACCCCGAGCCAGTTGCTGAGGATCGTAGCGTAAATGCTCCTAAAATCGATATCGTATTTAAGGTCGTTGTTCGCGTCTAAATCATTTAGGTTGGGACCAGAATTAAAGAACCCCGGTTTCTTTAAGTTTTTACCAATAAGGAATACGTTGTTTGCCGCACCATGATCCGTACCGCGTGAGGCATTTTCCTGTACCCTTCTGCCAAACTCAGAGAATGTTAGTATCAAGGTGTTTTCCAAAGTGCCGTTATCATCCAAATCTTGTACAAAGGTTTCAACAGCGTCACTATAAATATGTAGCAAACGGGACTGGGTATTCACTTGGTTGGCGTGGGTATCAAATCCCCCCATGGATACGTAGTACATTTGGGTGTCCAACCTAGAATTGATGAACTCCGCAGTGGTTTTCAGCTGTTTGCCGAAAGGATTGTCAGGATACTGTTTTTTGGAAGGATTGGTCTTTGAAGTTTCATAAATATACTTTGCAGAAGAACGTGCCTCTATCATGGTTTTATAAAGATACCCAAGATTATGTTCGCTTAAATGCTGGTCCGTTTGCTGGTTCAATATCTTTTTAAAATAGGGTGTATTCATGTTGTTGTGCAACAACTTGGCATTTTTGGTGGCAATGCCGTTCATGTTTTCGCCTTTTAGCATTAGTGAAAGGCTATCGTCAATTTCAATGGCATTGTACGGTTTTTGCCCGTGGGATTCTATATAGCGACCCATCCATCCCGAGGTCAAATATTCATCACTTCCGCTCGCGGTGTGCCAAATGTCCGTAGACCTAAAATGCGAGCGGTCGGGATTCGGGTATCCAACGTTATTCAAAATGGCCAAGTACCCCTTGTCATACAGACGCATCAAAGGTTTTAGTTGGGAATGGAAGCCCAGGGTATCGGTAATTTTGATAAGGTCATTGGATTTCACGGCCAATTGAGGCCGGCTACGATAATAAATATCGTTCGTATACGGTATAAGCGTATTTAATCCGTCATTGCCACCGGACAACTGAATGACAACCACACGTTTATGGTTCGCACCGCCCAAAACCGAGCTTTCTACTGCTTTGAGAAAATTTGGAACCAAGAGTGTGCCACTGGCCAAACTACTGCGCTGAATAAATTCCCTTCTTTTCATAATTTGCCTTTTAACACAATTGATATTCCGGTATCGACATGAGCTGAACCAAATATTCTTTTGGGTCTAAATTGGTAAGGGTATCTAAAAAAATCAAGGTGTCTCCATCAATCTTACTTCGAATGAGACTTTCCCTTATCTCATCTCTGTCCAAGGCTAAAAACTCAAGGTCGAAAATGGTCCAATCTTTTTCAACATCCAATTTTCTAGCTCTTTTCCGGGAATCTGCATAGTATTTTTCAAAGGAATCTTCAAAGTCCCCTTTTTGGTCTACGTTGATTACTGTGTCGTTCAGCAGTACAGAGGGTAGTTTCATACGGAAAAGCAGCGTATTGCTATCGATCCAATTGCGGTCTTGCTTCCATCCGGCCACATTGGGCGGGTAGAGCAATACCTGTCCCATTGTCCGTTGGAGATAAAGTAGCTGCTTCTCTTTTGCAAAGGTGAGCGGAACAATTCTTTGGATGCCCACCAATAGCTCCATGGGAGATTTTATCTTAGCACCAATGTTCTCGTCCTCATAAAACCAATCTGAGAGCAAGATATGTTCCATGAGTTTTTCGATGTTGTACTTCGGATAGAAAACGGCCACCATTTCATTTAAATGTTGTTGGTTAACCCTGGGATTAACAAAATAGCGGTATACCTTTTCACATATAAATCGGGCACATTGCTTTTGTTGTAAAATGATATCGATAATGGCATTCCCATCAAAATTTCCACTTTTTCCCAGAAAAACCTTAACCCCCGTATCATGTTTCTTTTGCCTAAGGAAAAATTCCCCATTGGGCCTAAAAGACCAACCGGTAAATGCTCTTGCAGCTTCCTTGATATCATATTCGGAATAGTGGCCTTCTCCCAAGGTGAAGAGTTCCATGAGCTCACGGGCAAAATTTTCATTTGGTTTTTCCTTCACATTCTGCCGATTGTTCAAGTATTTGCTCATAGCCGGTTCTTTGGCAACCGCTTTTAAAAAATCTCCAAGATGGCCCAATGCATGTTTCCTTAGCGTATTGTTATACTGTTGCACATGGAAAATATGATTGTCCCTACAGACAAAAACATTCGCCCAAAACAAGACCATTTTTTCGCGAAGTTGTTGATCCGTTGTAACTAAACGGGAAATCCACGCACTATTATAATCCTTAATTTTTTGACGGCTCTTTTTTCGCAGTTCCTGCCGAATTGCCCTGCTAAGCTTTTGCCTACTATCATTATCAATAAAGTCATCCAACTCAGCTAGGTCGATTTTTAAGGGGTCGGCTTCCCTTGATTTCGAAAACAATTGTGCGACAACATCTTCCTTCTTAAGCCCAGAAAGTGAAGATATTTCATTGGGTAGAATACCAAAGCCTACACGACTGTAAAGATGTTGTATCGCCTTCGTTTCCATAAGGTTTATATTATTTGCACAACCGTTATTTTAGACAAGATAATCCATTAATGGTTTAATTGATGTGATACTTTTCTTAAAAATTAAGTACGGATGGGAAAGAATTTTATGACAATATCAACAATTATAAGGTTTTGCGATTCTTCAAAAATTATGCGTAAGTCGACCACCACATACAACAGGATGCATGAAACCTTAATCTTGCCTAGTATTGAAAATGGTGTTGGAAACATGATTTTGTTCTATTCAAAATCCATAAAAAACACCAAGTCTAGCATATAAAACTAACTATGATTTTACTTTCAAAAAACGTTAAGGGAGCATTTGTTTTTTTCAAGGAAATGAAAATATCACTGTTTGTGGCTTTGAGCTCGTTCCTGATGCTACAAGGTTGTTTTATGCAGGACAGCCTTCCACCTGCCACAGAACTAGCTCTTAATGAAGGGTTTAAAAATCCCTTGGGTTTCTACGACGCCATACCCTCCTTTTCATGGAAATTACCGATAGGGACTATAGAGCAAAGGGGCTTTCATATTGTGGTGGCTTCTTCTCCAGACTTATTGCCTGATAAGGCCGACCTGTGGGATACCGATAAAGTCAACTCAAACCAATCGTTGTACGTTCCCTACGCGGGTAAACCGCTTTCTTCCCGCAAAAAGATTTATTGGCAAGTTCGATACTGGAATGAAAAAGATAATCCTTCGCAATGGAGCGAGATAGCCAAAATGGAATTGGGACTACTACAAAATAAGGATTGGAAAGCAAAGTGGATGGGCCTGGACACGCGAAAGGACAGTATCAAGGGCAAGAATGATATTATTCTGCATACCCCGCAACAATTAAGAAAGCGTTTTGAAGTAAAAACGACGATTGTTGAAGCTCGGTTATATGTTTCGGCCAAGGGAGTATTTAAAGGATATCTTAATGGAGAAGAAATATCCAGTGATGTGATGGCCCCGGGCTGGACCCCCTATCAAAAGCGTATTGAATCCCTCACCTACGATGTTACCGATTTGGTGCGAGAAGGCGAAAATACCCTTGCTTTTCAGTTGGCCTCCGGCTGGCATTTTGGGAGGATGTTATGGAACAAGATGATTTGGGGAAAAAAGGGGTCTCCCCAAGTACTGGGTCAGCTTGAACTTCTGTATTCTGATGGAACAAAACAAACCATCGTTTCCGATGAAAGTTGGAAAGGCTCAACCAAAGGCCCCATTCGTTTTGCTGAGATTTACGACGGTGAGACCTATGACGCAAATTATGAAATGCCAGGCTGGACCACATCCAATTTTAAAGACGATACCTGGGACCAGGTTATAGCCGAGGAAATGAGCGATAGCATACAAATCCGTCCAAAAAGACATAATACGGTCAAAGCCAAAATCAAGTTGCCCACGCAAAACATCATCCACCCACAAGAAGGGTCAGCTGTCATTTTTGACCTTGAACAGAATTTGGTAGGCGTACCAAAGCTTAAGGTACCCATGAAAAAAGGGGATACTCTTAAAGTGCGGTTTTCCGAAATGTTGGCCCCCGATGGCAGTTTTTATACGGATAATTACCGCTCAGCAAAATCAACAGACCATTACATCGCAGCAAAAGATGGGGTAATCGATTGGCACCCAACTTTTACCTTTCACGGATTTCAATACGTTGAACTGAGTGGTTTTGATACATCACAGACACCAGAAAAAGATTGGGTCACCGGAATGGTACAGTATTCTGACTTTGATGAAAATGGAACCTTTCAATCGTCACATACTAAACTCAATCAGCTTCAAAGCAATATTGTTTGGGGATTACGGGGCAACTTTTTTGATATCCCGACAGACTGTCCGCAACGTGATGAGCGTTTGGGCTGGACAGGCGATGCACAGGTCTTTGCACCAACCTCCATTTTTAATGCCGACGTTCATTCATTTTGGAACAGTTGGTTACAGACCTTGCGGGAGTCCCAATTTGAAAATGGTGGTATTCCCTTTATTGCTCCTGATGTTCTCGAAAATGGGGCCGTAAGTTCAGGTTGGGGCGATGCTGCCGTGATAATTCCTTGGGAGATTTATATGCGAACCGGAGATGTATCGGTACTATCAGAAAACTTTCAAATGATGGAGAGATGGGTGGCCCACCATAAGTCAGCTACAGAAATTTACATTTCCAAAATGAACTCCTATGGCGATTGGTTGCAACCGTATCAATCGGAACAAAGCAAAAATCGCGGGGATACCTCAAAAGCGCTCATTGGTACAGCGTTCTTTGCGCATGCTGCACATTTAACCTCAAAAGCAGCAGGAATACTTGGTTTGGATGCGGAAAAAGAAATGTACCAAAAGTTATACAAGACCGTGGCACAGGCCTTTGAAAATGAATTTTTTGAAAAAGATGGAAGCGTAAAGAACAGCAAGGGCACGCAAACCGCCTATTTATTGGCCTTGAATTTTGAATTGTTGTCCGAAAATAAAAAAGAACTTGCCAAATTACAGCTGCTGGATAAAATCCAGGAGGCCGACAATCACCTTAGAACAGGCTTCCTGGGAACACCCTTATTGCCCAAGGTTTTGGATGGTATGGGAAACATCGATTTGATGTATGATATCCTGCTCAAGGAAACCTATCCCTCGTGGTTTTATTCCATTAACCAAGGAGCCACTACCATGTGGGAGCGTTGGAACAGCTATAGCAAATTGGAAGGTTACAATCCGCAGTCAATGAATAGTCTGAATCATTATGCCTATGGGGCCATTGGCGAGTGGATGTATGAGCGTATTGCTGGGATAAAGGCCCTTGAACCTGGGTACAAAAAAATTCGGATTGCACCGGTCCCAGGAGGCGGATTGAGCTCTGCGTCAGCTTCCTACGATTCCCCTTATGGAAATATCGAATCATCCTGGAAAATCGATAATAACACGTTTTATCTAGAGGTTTTGGTACCACCCAATACTTCGGCGCTAATTTCCATTCCTTCCGCAGATGCCCCTTCCGTACTGGTCAATGGGAAAAAAGTTCAAGAATGGAAAACCATTGAAGTTCTAGAAAGTACAGAAGGATTTATAAACCTTAAGGTACGCCCCGGTCCATATCAAATCGAATCGAACTTCGATTTATGAGAAAAAAAAGAAAATCCTAAAGCACCTGATTTATGTCCTACTACAATTGGCATGTTTCTATTAATTCAAGTCCGAAAGAAAAGAAAACATACTTAGGTAGTTTGGCAAATGCAAGCACAATTTATGAGAATTTTGAATTTGTGACCTTAACAAACCCTAAACATAGGAATAGAAATAGACTTTACGGCTTCAAAATAAGTCAAAAGGCCATAAAACCTATAACTGTTCTATCTATAATCTGATTGATTGCATGAAAAATACGAACCAAATTATTTGCTATTGCTTCCTATTGCTAGTTAGCTGTAGTTGTTCAGAAGAAAACAGGGGCGACAGTGAAACCAACAAAGAGGTAGCAGCGAAAATAGCCCAACTGGTTTCCCAAATGACATTGGATGAGAAAATCGCTGAAATGACCCAAGATGCACCCGCTAACGAGCGTTTGGGCATTCCCTTTATGAAATTTGGTGAAGGGCTCCATGGGTTGTGGTACGATGGCGTAACGGTCTATCCACAAGCCATTGCCTGTGCTTCTACCTGGGATCCTGAATTGGTCAAGAAAATGGCATCACAGACCGCTAAGGAAGCCCGGGCTTTGAACATTACCCATTGCTATTCCCCAAACCTGGATGTTGTTTCTGGTGACCCAAGGTACGGCCGTATCGAGGAATCCTACGGTGAAGACCCTTATCTGGTTTCTAGAATGGGTGTCGCTTTTGTTCAAGGCCTCCAAGGTGAAGGAAGCGAAAGATATGACAAAGACCATGTAATGGCCACTGCAAAGCACTTTGTGGGATATCCCGAAAATAGACGTGGTATCAATGGTGGATTTAGCGATATGTCCGAACGACGTTTACGCGAAGTGTTTCTACCCCCTTTTGAAGCGGTAATCCAGGAAGCAAAGGTTGGATGCATCATGCCAGGACACCAAGATTTTAATGGGATCCCCTGTCATATGAACAGCTGGTTGCTGAATGATGTATTACGAGAGGAATTGGGTTTTGACGGCTTTATTGTTTCGGATAACAATGATGTCGGTAGATTGGAGACCATGCATTTTATAGCAGAGGACCGCACCAAAGCTGCTATTTTAGGTCTTAAAGCCGGAGTGGATATGGATTTGGTACTGGGCAAACACCTCGAGCTGTATGCCTATCATTCCAATGTTTTGAAAGACACGTTGGAACAGAATCCCAATTTGATTACACTAGTTGACAAAGCGGTTTCTCGAATTTTAACGGCCAAATACAAGCTAGGGTTGTTCGGTTCAAAGCTAAGCAAAGCGAAAACCGATACTATTGTCAGCACGAAAGCCCATCAAGAACATGCCTATGAAATGGCACAAAAAGCGATTGTTCTTTTAAAAAACGAGAATGGACTATTGCCGTTGAATATTTCCAAAGTCAAATCGTTGGCCGTTATCGGACCAAATGCCTTTGAAGAAAAGCCAAAAAAAGGCACATATTCCCTTTTAGGAGGCTATTCCGGTCTTCCCCCTTTTTACATATCTGTGTTGGAAGGAATCAAAAATAAAGTGGGTGAAAAAGTAACGGTAAAGTACGCCAAGGGATGTGATCTTTTAGGGAAATCGAAAGAGGGGTTTGCCGAAGCGGTTACTGTGGCCGAGGAATCTGATGTTGTATTAATGGTCTTGGGTGGATCTCGAAAAACAGGCGGAGAAGGTGTTGATCGTTCAAACTTGGACCTATATGGGGTACAGAACGATTTGGTGGAAGCTATCCACAAAACTGGAAAACCGATTATTGTCGTTCTTATCAATGGGAGGCCCTTAACCATAAATTACATTGCTGAAAAAATCCCTTCAATTTTGGAAACTTGGTACTTGGGCATGCACTCTGGCAATGCTATTGCCGATGCGATTTTTGGAGATGTAAATCCCGGCGGGAAGCTGACCGTTTCATTTCCCCGTTCTGTGGGGCAACTTCCAGTCACCTATCTGGAGCGTCCAGATTTTATAGGCTCGGGAGAAGGAAAATACAGGTTTAGCGATAAATCTCCCCTATTTCCATTTGGATATGGACTGAGCTATACATCGTTCCATTTTGGAAAACCCCGGCTGACAAACAGTGAGATTCCTGTTGACGGAAACACTACGGTATCTGTAGAAGTGACTAATACTGGTGATGTTACGGGTGACGAAGTGGTACAACTTTATATAAGGGACGATTTTGCCTCGGTGGGAAGGTACCATAAACTTTTGAAAGGTTTTGAGCGCATCACTTTGGAACCTGGAGAAACCAAAACGGTCACTTTTACTTTGGGATTCGATGAACTTTCTATTTTGAACATTGACTTACAAAAGGTGGTGGAACCAGGTACGTTCACAATTTTTGTGGGTAGTTCATCAGAATCAAAAGATTTAAATACTACCCGATTAACGGTCTATTAATGCACTGTTTAGACTTTAGGTCTTAGGACAACGTGTCCCCCGTACTGAATTTTGTAATTTCAAGAGTTGAAAGACCACATTGATAAATGCTACGGTTAATGATGGTTGAATTTAAATGGGCATCATGATTAAAAAAATGTACGCAATCACCATAAATCGTTACTTACCACTATTTTGGATTGGCTTACAGCTATTGCCATCTGCCGGATTTGCCCAACTTAGCCTGCCATTATTTTTTAAAGACCAAATGGTGCTACAACAAAATGATTCTGTTGCAATTTGGGGTTGGGACCTGCCTGAAACAAAAATCCAGATGACCACAAGTTGGGGTGAAAAGACCTATGCCATTGCAGAAAACGATGGGAAATGGAGAATCAAAATCAAAACTCCGGCAGCCAGCTTTGGGCAACAGGATATTACCATTCAAGGTTCAACAATGGTACGTATCACAAATGTCCTCATTGGGGAAGTTTGGTTTTGTTCTGGGCAATCCAATATGGAGATGCCCATGAAAGGCTTGGGTAAATCCAAAGTGACCGGTTCCTTGGAATTTATCCAAAACGGAACCAATCCCTATATACGTTTGTTCAATACGGAGAGAGCTGGCAGCCTTGCACCGGTTACTGATGTTTCAGGCAGTTGGTCTGAGGCAAACAAAAAGTCGATTTCCAATTTCAGTGCCGTAGGGTATCTTTTTGCGAAGAAGCTTTATGAAAAATTGAACGTTCCAATAGGTATCATAGAAGCATCTTGGGGAGGTACCCGCATTGAAGCATGGATGCCGAAAGCCGCTGCCTTGCAATACAAGGATATAAACATCCCCACTGAACTTTCACCCGACCCGAGCAAAAGAAAATATCCTACCCAAATTTATAATGGGATGATACATGCCTTTCAAGATTATACCATTAAAGGAATGTTGTGGTACCAAGGCGAAACCAATAGGGCAAACCCCAAACCCTACAGGGGCTATCTGGAAACTTTGATTGAGGCTTGGCGTTCTCAATGGAACAATCCCCAACTGCCTTTTTACATCGTACAGATTGCTCCATACGCCTATGAAAAGTATCGAAAAACGCCTTGGATGAATGCCGCTCTGATACGTGAAGCGCAATTGAAAGCTTCCCTTGAGATACCTAATACCGCCCTAGTGGTTACCACGGACGTAGGTTCTTGTGATGATATTCATCCACCCGACAAAGAACGCATTTCAGAACGATTGGCCCTTTTGGCTTTACATGGGCAATATGGATTCGAGGAAATTCATTGCACAAGTCCTATCCTCGATTCCATAAAGGTAAAAGGAGACCAAATGGTACTTTTTTTCAAGTCTGTTTTGAATGGCTCTAGAACACGTTTGTCCAGCTCCAAAAATTCCATTCAAGGGCTTACCATAAGTGGGGCTGATAAGGTTTTTTATCCAGCATTGGCACATATCGATAAGAACGGAACACTCATTGTACAAAGTGATAAGGTAAAAAAACCCGTGGCGGTCCGCTATGGTTTCATGGATTGTTTTGAAGGAAATCTGTATGGCCCTTCCAATTTGCCCGTATCCCCTTTTAGGACGGATAATTGGTAATGGTATGGAACCCAACTTCAGGACGGGACAGGATGGTTTTTCCTATCTCTAAACCTATGTTTGAATCAGCCACATCACTTATTGTTTCAAGGATTTAGAAAAAATAAACAGCTTCAAAAACCGAATACGTTGAGAAAAATACGCCATGCTCTTTTATTGCTCCTTTGTGTAACCTTTAGTAAAGTAAAGGCGCAATTGGGAAAAAATACAAATCAGCGTCCGAACATCATCTTTATTCTCACCGACGACCAGCGTTTTGATGCCATTGGTCATGTTGGCAATCCGTTTGTGACCACCCCGGAAATGGACAGACTGGCGAAAGAGGGTACTTACTTTAAAACCGCTATGGTTACCACACCTATTTGCGCAGCCAGTAGGGCGAGTATTTTAACGGGTCTTCATGAAAGGGCCCATAACTTTAACTTTCAGACAGGTAACGTTCGTGAGGAGTATATGGAAAATTCCTATCCGACCTTGCTTAAGAACAATGGTTACTATACCGGTTTTTTTGGGAAATACGGTGTGCGCTATGAGCGATTGGACAAGCAATTTGATGAATATGAATCTTACGATAGGAATAACCGGTTTAAGGATAAAAGAGGCTATTATTATAAAACCTTGGGGAAGGACACCGTACACCTGACCCGCTACACAGGACAAAAAGCGTTGGATTTTATTGATAAAAATGCAGAAAGTGACGAACCCTTTTGTTTGTCGCTGAGCTTTAGTGCACCCCATGCCCACGATGGAGCCCCCGAACAATACTTTTGGCAGGACACCACCGCAGACTTGCTGATTGATATTGAAATTCCAGGTCCTGATTTGGGAGATGACAAATATTTCGATGCACAACCCAAAATGGTTAGGGAAGGATTCAACCGAAAACGTTGGACCTGGCGCTATGATACTCCAGAAAAGTACCAACATAGTTTAAAGGGATATTATAGAATGATTTCCGGGATTGATTTGGAAATCAAGAAAATCAGAACCAAGCTGAAGGAAAAAGGACTGGATAAGAACACGGTAATCATTTTGATGGGCGATAACGGCTATTTTCTGGGTGAACGGCAATTTGCTGGCAAATGGCTGATGTACGATAACTCCATTCGGGTTCCGTTGATCATATTTGATCCCAGGGAAACGGGTCAATCCACTATTGAAGAAATGGTACTGAATATCGATGTACCCTCTACCATAGCAGATTTGGCAAGGATACCCGCACCCCAAACGTGGCAGGGTAAGAGTCTAATGCCTATGGTAAAAAAGGAAACCAAGAGTATGGATAGGGATACGGTGCTGATTGAACATATTTGGGATTTTGAGTTTATCCCGCCCAGCGAAGGGGTAAGGACAGATGAATGGAAGTACTTTAGGTATGTCAACGACAAGACCATTGAAGAACTCTACAACCTTAGAAAAGATCCTAAAGAGACAAAAAATCTCATTGGGAACAAAAGGTATACCGGCATCAGAAATAAACTCAGTTCAAAACTTGACCAACTGATCAAAAGAAACAGTGACAAAAATAGGGCGGCCCCCACAGATTTGACCGTTGAACTAATACGAGCTCCTGAGACCGATGTAGAAATCTTTGACCTACGTCCAGAATTTGGGTGGTCGGTACCACTCGCTTCAAAGTTTCAATCCGCCTACCAAATCTTGGTGGCTTCCAGTCAAGCTATCATTGACGCCAACAATGGAGATATTTGGGACAGTCAGAGGGTTGCCTCCGGAGAATCAACAGATGTGGAATATAAAGGCGAGACGCTCAAACCCAACCAGACCTATTATTGGAAAGTTAGGATTTGGGATGAGGAAAATCGTCTTGTAGATTATTCTAAACCTCAAAAGTTCACAACAGGCAAAAGTGACAGCTACATCATATCTACGGAAAATAAATTTGTGGTGGACCGTGTACCGCCTACTAGGTTCGAAAACCGAGGAGATTTCTATTTTATCGATTTTGGTAAAGCATCATTCGCAACCATCGATTTTAATTATGAGGCAAAGGTCCCTCATACCATTACGATAAGGATTGGAGAGCAATTGAAGGGTGAGAACATCAACAGAAAACCCTTTGCCAAAAGTCATATCCGCTACCAAGAAATTGAAGTTGAAGTACGGCCCGGAAAGACTAAGTATCAGCTGCAGATCGTTCCCGATACGAGAAATACCTTGCCCAATAAAGCAATAGCGCTGCCTAATGGATTTCCCGTGTTAATGCCCTTTCGGTATGCCGAAATTGAAGGTGCCAAAACTACCCTGGAAGCCGATGACTTTCAACAATTAAGACATCGCACCTATTGGGATGATACCGCCAGTAGTTTTAAAAGCGACAATACGGTGCTTGATAAAATATGGGATTTATGCAAGTATTCCATAAAGGCCACCACCTTTAACGGATTGTACGTTGATGGCGACAGGGAACGAATTCCCTATGAGGCCGATGCGTATTTGAACCAGCTGAGCCATTATACTACGGACCGAGAATATGCCATGGCACGGCGTACTATCGAATATTTTATGGAGCACCCTACATGGCCCACGGAATGGCAACAGCATGTCGCTTTGCTCATCTACGCGGATTATATGTACACCGGCAATTTGGAGCTTGTGGAACGGTATTATGAGGATTTGAAGCATAAAACGCTCTATGAGCTATCCAATGAAGATGGGTTGATTACCTCAACCAAGGTAGACGAAGAGTTTATGTACAAATTGGGATTTAAGCCCGGTTACAACAAACCCCTTACCGATATTGTGGATTGGCCTTCGGCAGGTTGGGGCGGTGATCCCAACAACAAGGGTGAGCGTGATGGATTTGTCTTTAAACCTTATAATACGGTAATCAACACCTTCTTTTATGAGAATATGAAAATAATGGCGGAGTTTGCCCAAATACTGGGGAAAACCCAAGAACATTTGGATTTTGAGCTACGAGCGGCGAAGGCCAAAAAAGCGGTCAATGAACAGATGTTCGATACAACGCGGGGCATATACGTAGATGGTATTGGAACCGACCATGCTTCCCTACATGCCAATATGATGCCTTTAGCTTTTGGATTGGTACCAGAGGAACATTTTGAATCTGTTGTGAATTATGTGAAGTCCAGGGGCATGGCCTGCAGTGTTTACGGCGCACAGTTCTTGATGGATGGATTATACAACGCTGGTGAAGCGGATTACGCACTAGATTTATTAACAAGTACCGGCGACCGAAGCTGGTACAACATGATCCGAATCGGTTCCACCATGACTTTGGAGGCTTGGGATTTAAAATATAAGAACAATTTGGACTGGAACCATGCATGGGGCGCTGTGCCCGCTAACGCAATCCCACGCGGACTCTGGGGAATTAAACCCAAAACGCCAGGTTTTGGCACAGCACTGATAAAACCCCAAATGAGTAAGTTAAAAAAAAGTAGTATTACGGTACCCACGGTTAGAGGGCCTATTAAAGCAAAATATGAAGTAAACGGACCAAGGCTCAAGACCTACGAAATAGAGGTCCCCGGAAACATGGTAGCTGAGTTTTCTTTACATAACTTAGGGAAAGAGGACCTCATCCACAACGGGGAAAAAGTGCCCTCTGCCTTCGAATACATACGGCTTGCGCCCGGCAAGCATACCATTCAGCTTAAATTCAATTCATTCTAGAATTTTTAATATGTCAAAAGGACTAGCGGTTACCTTAGTTTTATTCGGTTTTTACTTTTATGGTTGTACGGAACCAAATACAATTACTAGCGAAGGAGAGCTAAAAAAATGGCATCGTATCACCCTTTTTTTTGAAGGACCTGAAACCAGTGAACTGGCAGCGGAAAACCCTTTTTTGGATTACCGGTTGGACGTCATCTTTTCCAATGGCAACAAAACCTATACCGTCCCTGGTTTTTACGGAGCCGACGGTAAAGCGGCTGATACGGGCGCTTCTTCGGGCAATGTTTGGCAGGTGCGGTTCACACCAGATACCGTGGGTGAATGGACGTATCAGGTATCCTTTAAAAAAGGGAAAGAAATAGCCGTGGCCAATACCTTGGAAAATGCTGCTTCTGGAGGATTCATGGATGGAAAATCAGGAAGTTTTCAAATTGCCAAAACTGATAAAACAGGCAGGGACAATAGGGCCAAGGGACGCTTGGACTATGTTGGGAAATCATATCTACAGTTCGGGGAAACGAAAGACTTTTTTATAAAATTAGGTGTCGATGCCCCTGAAAACTTCCTTGGATACATTGATTTCGATGCCCATACAGATGCTATGGGATTTCTTAAGACTTGGGAACCACATGCAAAGGATTTTAAAGCAGATGCCAATCGGTTCACATGGAAAGAAGGAAAAGGTAAAAATCTATTGGGTGCCATTGCCTACTTGGCCTCTGAAGGATTAAACGTGTTCTCCTTTCTCACCTTCAATATAGACGGGGATGATCGTAATATTTTTCCATATCTCCTGAAAAAGTCTAGGGCAGAATACGAATTGTATGCCAGCAATAAGCGTAACAAAGAGGCTTGGGAAAACTTTTTTTATAAAACCCGATTTGATGTTTCCAAATTGGATCAATGGGAACGCGTATTTGAATATGCAGAAACCAAAGGGATGTTCCTCCACTTTAAGACTCATGAAACAGAGACCGATCATCTTATGGATGGTGGGGTATTTGGTACGGAATCAAAATTGTATTACCGGGAACTCATAGCGCGTTTCGGCCATCATTTGGTGATGAATTGGAACGTTGGGGAAGAGAATGACCAACCAACGGAAGAGGTACTCAAAGTGGCCAATTATATTCATCAGCTTGACCCATACAAACATCATTTGGTTATGCATACCTTTCCCAATAAGGATGACCGGTACTTGGATTTTATAGGGGACCGATCCCCTTTGACGGGAGCGTCGTTGCAGTTGAGTGATGAAGAATTCAAAGACGTGCATCCAAGAGTTTTGAAATGGAGGGATAAATCAAATGCGACCGGAAAAAAGTGGGCGCTTTCTGTGGACGAACCAGGAAAAGCGAACATTGCGCTGTTACCGGATGATGAAGATAGCGAACACAACTTTGCCCGTGCCAATGCCCTTTGGGGAACTCTTTTGGCAGGGGGCTTTGGCGTGGAATGGTACTTTGGCTACGCAAGCCCAAATTCTGACCTGACCTGCCAAGACTTTAGAAGTCGAGATAAGTTTTGGGACCAAAACAAATACGCATTGAATTTTTTCCAGAACATTCCTTTCTGGGAGATGGAACCCGCCGATGAATTGACCACTGACAACGAAAGTTTTTGCTTTGCCAAAAAAGATAAGGTTTATGCCGTTTATCTCCCCACGAAACGGGAAACAACCTCACTTGATATCGGCGATTCTGAAAAGGAATTCAGGGTGCAATGGTTCAACCCTAGAAAAGGCGGTAAACTCGAGTATGGTTCAATTTCAACCATAACTGCCAAAGGAATTGTAGAATTGGGATTGCCACCCGCTGATGGGCAGAAAGATTGGGTTGTTTTGGTAAGGGAAATAGCTGGTAAAGAATGAAAAACGAAGCGCTAATTTTTCTCTCGGTTGTCGCATTCACATTCTTGGGTTGTAATGCACAAACAAAAAATCGCCCTTTTATCTGGGTTACAAACGATGAACGTCCTGTAATTTTAAACAAAATAAAATCAAAAGAATGGGCCAAAAATTCTCTTGAGGAAATTACGTACCATGTCGACAGTGCCCTAGCGTCCCATCAAAGGGACCCGTATAAATTTCTACGGGGAATGCCTTTAGAATGGAACCAGTCAAATACTGATAAAATTCCACCTTTAACCTATACGACCACTGGAAAGGAGGGAAAACATGAAAACTTGGATAATGCCTCTAATGAGGAGATGGGCAATTTCTTTAAACTATCTAAGTATTTGGAGCTGGCCCAGAAGGCTGGTTTTTTATATTACCTCAATGGGAATGAGGCCTATGCACAACTCGCTACTGATATTTTGTACACCGCGGTAATGGGGATCACGCAATTGCAACCATCCGAATGGAAACCCCGGGGCGGGTGGTTGTGTCCTGATGATATTTTACGCGAATCGCGTGTTATTGGCGAAAAGTTTCCGATTGTATACGATTTTATAGCTCCCTACCTGAACAAAGGAGGCAAACCCTATAATGTTATGAGCAAGGCCAAAGTGGCTTTTCCTTTCGAAAAAGCACAAACAGTCTTCAGGACCTATGCTAAATTGGTGGTGGAACATGGTATGATAAACTCCAACCATCCGGTACTTGAAGCCAATTGCCTCGTGTACAATGCGCTTGCTTTGGACGATACTTCAGAGCGCAAATCTTTTTTAGAGCATTACTTGACCAAAAGTACTTCCAACCAGGATGCCTTGTCCAAGGTGGCCGAATTTTACAAAAATGAAGGAGATATTTGGCCTGAATCATCACAATATACCAATGATGTCGCGGCACGTTCCACCAAGCTTATGTATTTATTGACCAAATACGACCCATCCTTACAACTAGGAAGAAAATATCCGAATATCCCTTGGGCACTGCAGCGCTTGGACTATTTGGTAAATCCAAATGGAGAACTCCTTTTATGGGGGGACGGCCATCGAAAATATCGAACCCCTTTCCACGCCTATGAGTTGGCTTACAAACTGGGCAAATTGGATAGTGTGATGAAGTTGGAAAAGCAGTTTGGAACCTTATTGGGCGCAGCGATTAGCGGGGGAACATATCACCGCAAAGGTCTTGAAGCTCTGCTTTGGTATCACGACGATTTTGAGCAAAAAGCATCAGATATTAAGTTGCCAAGAACCGATGAACAACCCCACGCTGGAATTTTTCTACAACGAAACTTGAGTCCCAGCCAAAATCCAGAGGACGGCCTTATGTGTTTTGTTGGAGGGGCTCCAATGGTTCACGGTCATGCATCAGGAATGAACATTGAACTTTATGGGGAAGGGATTGTCCTTGGAGTGGATAACGGGCGTGGAAAATATGCCCAAAACATCCATGAAAACTATTCAAGGATTTTTGCTGCACACAATACCGTTATTGTCAATGGCAATTCCCAAGGTGAAGGACACTGGGTCAACCTGGGCATGGATACCGTAACCTTGAAGGCCATGGAACCCTTACCAAAGCAACCTGCCATATCACCAAAATACTCCTTCTCTACCACTAGTTTCTACGATGGAGGAGGTACAAAAGCAGAAGCAGAACAAGAAAGGACCTTGGCCTTAATACGTACATCGCCAACTACGGGTTATTATCTGGATATCTTTCGTTCCAAATCTGAACTTCCCAACGAATTCCATGATTACCTGTATCATAATTTAGGAGAATCTTTGAATTTTTTGAACCGTGATATTTCCCTTGAGGCAGACCCAAAAAGATATATGGAAAATGCAGATGCTACATGGGTGCGAAATCGAAAATACCGAAATCCAGGATGGCACTTTTTTGAGAGTGTGTACGCTTCACGACCTTATGAAAATCAAGTGGAAATACTTTTCAAAGCAGAACGGTTCCAGGATAAAAATAGGTACATGAAAGTGTTTATGCCGGGATTTAAGGGGCGTATCTATACCAAGGTAATGGCACCTAAAACCTTCGAAGCCCCTCCGCCTTATGACATGTTGCCCACACCGACCCTTGTGGTTCGACAAAATGGCGAAGCCTTTACGAAGCCATTTGTCGCCGTCTATGAACCTTTCGCAAATACCGAAACGGCAGGTTCGGTAAAATCCGTAGAAAAATTAATGTACAATGGTCTGTATCAAGGGGTGAAAGTGACCACTGAAAAGGGAGGGACTAAATTGGTACAGTATGTTCTGACGCCGTTTGAAAACCGTACAATTTCAATTGCGGAACCATCTATACTTTTTAAAGGCCATTTTGCCATCATTACCTTCAACGGTGAAGGACTGCTCAAGGAAGTATATATTGGGGAGGGGAATGTGTTGGAAACGTCATCTTTCAGGATAACAAATACCACGGATTCAAAATCCAACAGCTGTTTTATTGATTTTACTTCCCAAAGTCCGTTAATGAGCGGGGACTTCCAACTGAAACGTATGGATTAGTTAGTGAACAAAGGTTGCTTATACCATCAAGGTTTATGTTGAAATAAAATGAAATGTATGAAACCAAAGCTACTTACCGTATTTGCATTGGCCCTCTTTTTAGCTGGTTTTGCCCGTAAAGCCAAGACCGCTTTATCGAATTCGAATACAACACCCGAACCAACGGTAAATCAAAATTCAAGACCATTAATCTATCTGAATGAAGACAGGTTAAACCTGGCAAAAAAAGAAATCGAATCCAATAATCCTATCTACATAAAGGCCTATCAAAGTGTACTTGAGTCAGCAAATGTTGAGCTAACTAAAGAGGTCGATCCCGTAATTAATAAAACTATAGTACCTCCAAGTGGCGATATGCAAGACTACTACAGCATCCATCCTTATGCTTGGCCAAATCCAAACACAGAAGATGGATTGCCATGGATTGGCAAAGATGGCCAACTTAATCCAATGACAAGGGGGTCCGACACGGACTACACCCGCCTGAGGAACATGTTTGATTCATTGGAAACGCTGGCATTGGCTCACTATTTTTCCGGTGATGAAAAGTACCTCAAGAAAGCACAGGAGATTGTTGATACTTGGTTTATCAATCCGAAAACAAGGGTTAATCCAAATATTGATTATGGTCAAGGGGTTCCCGGTAAAATAGAGGGTCGAATGTTCGGTATTATAGAGTTCTCCCATTTTGGTAAAGTGATTACAATCCTTCAATTACTAGAGCGGAATGGTCTATGGAGTTTAAGCAACAAATCAATAATGAACCAATGGTTGGAAGAATACTATGTTTGGCTGACCACCAGCAAATTTGGTATTGGTGAGCGTTCACGTACCAATAACCATAGTTCTAATTACGATTACCAAATTCTGGGCATAATGATTTATTTGGGCAAAAGCGATTTAGCCAATAAACTGGTCGAAGCTGCAAAAACAGAACGGATTGCCGTACAAATTAGGGCAGATGGCAGTCAGCCGCGGGAACTGGCCAGAACTAAATCAGTAAACTATACTGTAAATAACCTATGGGCCTTGGCGCGAGTAACGGATATTGGTCGTCGCTTTACGAACATAGACCTATGGAACCATCAAACTGCAGAAGGTGTTAGTTTGAAGACTGGTTTTGATTTTGTAATACCCCATCTATTAGGCGACAAAGATTGGCAATGGGAACAGATTCAAGGTGGAGGTGCCCTAAAACAATTGGATCGAATGGCGGTTCCTATGTTTACTAGAACAGAGTTAATGCTTGGGGAAGATATTCTGCCCAATCAATTTGATGGTACCGACCAATTTAGTGCTAAAGATATACTGATATACGCCCCAGCCAAATAGCTCTCTTTTCTTGGGTACGGTGCTGTACTGTTTATCAACGGGAAAGTTCAGATTCAGAAAAAGCACCATCATCTTCGTTCGTAAAGATTCAGCGATAGCATAAAAATACGGCTTTGTATAAATTACATACCCGGGTGTAGCCTTGCTATAAAGTTAATGCTACTGCTCAAAATCCAAGAATGAGAGAGGACTTTAAACGTAGTAGAAGGTCGTAAAACATATACTTTTTAATCCGAAAACCCCAGATGTTTACAGCTCCATAAATTTATTTTTCCAAGAATCCTCGTAAGGTTTTCCCCAATGCAGCATGGCATCCCTATTGAACATTGTTCCTTTTTTGCTATCGATTTCAAAGTTCTGTCCAATGCGTGAGGAAACGTTGGCATAATGTACCATGGCCATTGAAATGTTTGCATCATCGATAGGTGCGTTGGCACTGGCTTTTCCCCTGATGGTATCAAAAAAGTTCATTACATGGGTAGTGGACATATTTCCACCACCGCCAAGGGCGACCCCCGCTTCGTTCGAAGTACCCTTGCTCTCCTCTATCAGCTCCCCCCTTCTGTCATATATTCTATGGACACCACGATTAACAAAAACAGAGCCTTCCGTGCCATAGATAATGACCCCACGACCACTACCATAGGTATTGAAGCCATTTCTACTTTTACCGTCCCATTCGATTTGTTTGTTATTTTCAAAAATAAAACGGGCCAACATGGTATCGTACATTTCCCAACCGTCATCCACAAAATGACGTTTGGCTGATTCCACCTCTACCATTTGCGGATAATCTACGTTCAACGCCCAACGCGCTACGTCCAATTCATGAGTGGCGTTGTTGCCTAATTCTGCGGTACCGTAATTCCAACCATACCAGTGCCAGTTGTAATTCCAGGTTTCCGAAGTATATTCACGGTGAACTGCGGGTCCTTGCCATAAATTCCAATCCAAACCTTCCGGTATGGCCGCTTTTTGCTGTAAGGGAACATTTCCTCTTCTATTACTGTAAAAAGCAACTGCTTTATAGGCTTCGCCAATAATACCGTCATGAATTTTCTTGATTACTTCTTGCGTGTGTCCTGATGAACGTTGCTGGTTCCCCATTTGAACTACTTTTCCATAGTGTTCGGTGGCCTCCACCAGAAGTTCATTTTCTTCCATGGTACAACTACTGGGTTTTTCAACATATACGTGCTTACCGGATTTCATTGCCATAATTGTTCCAGGAGTGTGCCAATGGTCTGGCATGGCATTGATAAGGACGTCAACCTCCTTATCATCCAAAACCTTAAAAATATCTTGTTGCAGTTTAGGTTTGTATGTAATGTGTTCTGCAAACTTGGTAGCCGCTTTATCCATTTGATCAAGCTTGGCATCGCACAGATAAAGTAATCTTACGTTACTTTCCTTGAGCGCAATGGGTTCATAGAAAGCTCCCAATCTACGGCCCAGTCCGGCTATGGCAACGTTTAAGCGGTCGTTGGCCCCAATGATGTTCCTGTAACTCTTTGCGGGCATCGCCATGGAAGGTACACTGGCAAGACCTATACTTCCCAAGGCCGTTTTCTTCATAAAATTTCGTCTATTTTGTTTGCTCATAGGTTTTTATTTTAATGTTTTTGAAAGAAACAAGGTCTCCATGATCTTGAAGTAGAATGTTTCCTTTTTCTAATTGTCCAAAGTTGGGCCAGTCTTTATACTTACTTTCCTCTACCAGCTTTAAAAAAGCTTCGCTACCACGTTCATAGGCTAACACCTTCACCCCGTTGAGCCAGTGTTCAACTTGGTTGTCCTTAGATATGATATGGGCCGTGTTCCATGCTCCAATCGCGTTCATATGTTTTTTGGTATCGGCCTCGATTAAATCATAAAGCGACCCAACTGTTCGACTACCTTCATGATTCCCTAGCTTGGCATCTGGGTGGCGCGCATCATCCAGAATCTGAAATTCCAAGCCTATGGACGAACCTTCACCTTTGTTCAATTCAGTGTCCACATAATACTTGATACCGCTGTTGGCCCCTTCGGTTATCTTAAAATCCACTTTCACCTCAAAATCAGCATAATACGCCTTGGTTACAATATCACCGCCTGCTGCTGATTCTGCTCCACCACTGGCCAGTACGCTAAGCTCTCCATTTTCTATCTTCCAACCTTCTTCCGGAAATTCCTCCAGTTTGGCACCGCGCCATCCTTCGGCGGTCTCCCCATCCCAAAGCATTTGCCATCCTTCTCTTTTATCTTGGAATGTCAGCTGATTTTTGGTAATGATAGCTGGTAAAGGAGAAGGTTGGCTATATTGCTCCAAGTTATCGGTGATCAATTCAATATTTTTCCATTTAATGTCCACTCCTGGTTTACCTCTCTTGCCAATACTGTGCACTTGTAGTGCAATAAAGCCCTCATGGGTCATTTCATCCACAAGATGGGATGCCGGCACACCGTTCAACCATGTTTTTAAGGTGTCGCCAATGGCTTCAATTCTAAAGTGGTTCCAATCATTTGGCTTGTAGGCTTTTTGAGCTGCTGGATTGCTTTCTAAAGGATGTAACCACTTTCTTCGCTTTTCATCATAAATACCTCCGCTCCAAGCTCGGGCTGAAGGGTCTATTTCCACTTGGTATCCATGCACTATTCCATCTCGGTACCACTCATGGCTATTGCTACGTATCTGCACCCCAGAATTGGACACTGAATCGGTCTTAAAATCCAGTTCCAAAATAAAGTCGGTATAGGTGGAGTCCGTTGCTAAAAAGGTGTTGGGGGTATTGGCAACGGTAGTCCCTATGATTTCTCCGTTTTCTACGCGATAAGTAGCTTCTCCGCCCAGGGTATGCCAGCCCATCAAGGTTTCTCCATCAAATATAGGAGTGAGATGGTCTTTTTGTGATTCCGTGCAACTTGTAAGAATTAAAATGCACAGCGATAGTGAAAACCCTAAAAATGATAGTTTACAATGCCTTTTGATTTTGTTGGTCATAGTAATGCGATTTAAGTGGATGTTAGTTGAAATTTTGTGAGACACATAAAGCTTGCCAGTCTGCATTTAAAAAAGAGTGAAACCACGTATGTACGGATGACCCGCGCCAGGGTTTCTAAAAACTTGCTCATTTTTAATATAAATCATTGGTTTTAGTGTTTTAAAGTCGTTTTTTCTTAGGCTTTTGGGCGAATCCATCGATTCTTATTGTAACCCTCTATGAAAATAGCATTATTAGACAAAAAATGGAAAACCGCCCATAGATAAATCGGCTTTCCACTTTAACGTAATTCATTTATACTTGTGTTGATAGTCACTTCCATATAGTGAAATGGACAAACGTTGATATCGTTCGAACTTCCAATACAAATCAGTCATTAAAGGTTTGACTCATGCCATCCCAAAGAATTTCAGCCTCACCCCCTTTACACCGATAGGCCCCAAACCGAATCTTTGCTTGGGTAGCCCTTTGTGGGTCCGGAACATCCCAATTGTAATCTGTTCCACCAATTCTTACATTAACGTAATGTCTCTTATTTGAACCAGAGCCAGTAAAGCCATTTTCCATGCGAACAAACCTTCTTGTATTTGCTGGGATATTGGTCAGAAAAACCAATCGCCTGCCAGAAACTCCAGACCCCCCACGTTCGGTGATTTCTTCTCGATAAATATCATACGAAACTTGTGATCCACCGGAAAATCTGGGCTTGGCTACAAGTAAACAGATTGCAGGATCCGGAGAACCACCGCCACCGGTATGCTTACCTTTTGCCTGCATGATATATGTGCCCGAACCATCCCTCATGTCGCCACGATCATAACTGTCCGAAACGTGACCTGCTCTTTTTATGGTTACGTAACCCGACATACGAACGAATTTACCAGAAGCGGTAGTATTTATTACTTTGCTCTGTCGCTCGATTCTTGGTTGTAGATCATCAATATGATTTGAGTTTGCCTTTATTTTATAGACCCCGTGCGTTCTGCCCCCAAACGTGGTTTGTGTGTAGTTGTAGGTGCAGGTTCTATCATCTATGAATTTAGTTTTATTTACAGTGGTTTTATTGACGTCCACTCCCGGTCCGGGGTAGGTGTAGTCTCTTGGTCCGCCCATATTGGGGTTGCAAACAGAATTGTTTTCACTTACCTTTAAAAGTAGGGATATCAACTCATCTGATTCACTGTACGACAATTCTTCCGCTCTCTTTTCCGTGCAAGAAATTGCCAAGCCTAAAACGAAAAGCAGGACAGCTTTTTTTAACACTTGTAATTTCAATTTGTTTACCATGATAACCATCTTAATAGGTTAATAATCTTCGGATCGGGCTCGTTTGGAATTTTTCTAAAATTATTTTGTTTACCAAAAAACCACATCCTGTACTTTCCTGTATCTTTTGTAAACCTTTATGTGCAAAATGCATTTAGTTCTGAAAATCCCAGCTAAAGTTGAATCAAATCAATACCAATAACCGTACACTACAGGACAGACCAATTATGGTAAAATGGTAGCTTGCTATTGCAAACAATAATCTTTAATGTGAGCATAAAAACCGTTTTATTTTTAGTCTTATTTTCCGTTTTCTTCCTCAGCTTTAAGGAAAAAGAAAAGCTCGGTTTGGATTTGACCCAGCCAATTGTAGATGAAAAGAACTTTTTTGAGGAAAAAAACGGATTAGTGGTTGTAGAGGCTGAGTTTTTTTACAAACAAAGCAAATCCGCAAAACGCAGATGGTATAGAATCAATAAACATGAAACGCCGATTTTATCTGAAAACAGGGTTGAAAACCACAGTCAAGGAGCAAGCAACAAAGGTTACATCAAAATACTACCCGATACGCGTATAACCCATGATGATAGTCTTGTACGTGGGGAAAATTTTTCAAACAAGCCCGGCGAACTGGCCGTTGTGCACTACAAAGTAAAAATCAATAACCCAGGGCGATACTACGTTTGGGCCAGAGCCTTCAGTTCGGGTAGTGAAGATAATGGTGTACACGTTGGTCTATATGGCAAATGGCCAGAAGATGGACAGCGAATGCAATGGTGCCAAGGTAAGGATACATGGACATGGGCCAGCAAGCAGCGTACCAAAGAAGAACATTGCGGCATACCCCATGAAATTTACCTCGACATTCCTTCGGCAGGGTATCATGATATTCAGTTCAGTATGCGGGAAGATGGCTTTGAACTTGATAAGTTTCTACTTGTCAAGGATAAGGATTTTGAGCCCGAGGCCAGTGGACCAAAAGTGGCCATAAAATGGTCCCACCCCAGCTATTTTCGAACTTTAGGTGCTTCGGTCATGGAAAATAAGACGGTTTCCGTAGATGATTTCCCCGTAACCGATACCGGATATTACAAAGAGGCCAATGGACAGTGGCTTGCAATCAATCCCAATAAGAACGAAGAAGCCGCGACAAGCATAAACTTTGGTTTTAAAAATGGGAAGTACGATGTAGTCTTTGTTGGTGTTGGTGAAAATGATGGTCAATCCACTTTTACCGTTCTGGTAAATGATAAGGAACTGGGTACCTTTACCCCCCCACTCTCCCAAAAGATGTTTGAACATGGAGAAAGGTATAATACGCTTTGGGAAAGGGTTCAACTGAAGAAGGGCGATAAAATTACCGTCATTTCAAAGATTGGAAGCGCGGACGGCAAAGAATGGGCCAGGGCGCGTTGGGCAGGACTTATTTTTGCGCCCACGGGCAGTGGGTCAGAGGTAAAATCAGCCAAAGAAATACCAAATTCAATACAAGGAGGGATACCTACCATTAAACCTCCTAAGGGGCGTATTGCCGTAGTGGCAGATGGCAATTCCCCTGACCCGGATGATTTGGGCGGTACCGCGGTCTCCATTGCTCTTTTACGAGCAGCTGGACTTCAGGATAGATTGGTTCACTACTCCCATAGTTGTGATTTGGTGCGTGTAGAACGCATTTCTGAACGGGTGGAAAAAGAACGTCATGCCCTAATGCAAACCGCTTGTGATGTTACGGCGAGACGTTGGGGCGGTTTTGATGACCTTACCTTTTTTGATGCCAAATGGCAACAAGAACAAACTATTGCTGATTTGGTAGCCGTGATAAATGCCTCTTCCCCAGAAGACCCCTTATGGATTATCGAAGCAGGTGAACCGGATATCATTGGATTGGCCTTAAATGCTTCTAAAAAATCAAAACACAAGTTCGTGAAAGTGGTGACCCATCATCCTGCCAATGACGACGCAGGTGATTTTTATACGTGGCAACAAATCTTGGATTTTGGGATAGAAGAAGTCAGGATACCTGATCAGAATACCTATCTAAAAGTACCTATCGAGCAATGGGATTGGGCAAAAAACCACGATGACCCAAGAATTCAATGGGTTTGGCTCCAGGGAAAAATAGCTGAGGTGGACGATGTGGTTAAATTTCAAAAAGGAAAATGGGACTGTTCCGATGCGGGCATGATTCTGTATTGGATTACCGGAGCCACCAATGGTGGTTTACAACTTGGGACAGTGACAGACGTAAAATCCCTCCTACTTAACCATACTGAAAATCAAGGAGAGTAAATGCGTTCTTATTTCCAAAATGCGCAATCATTTTCAGTCATATTCTTTTCTTTTGGAGTATTGTCTGGATGTATCAAATCTGAAACGCCACCCAAAAATGTACTTTTTATTCTAGTCGACGATTTTGGCTATTACGATATGGGATTTAGGGGGAGTGATTTTTATGAAACCCCCAACATTGACAAATTGGCAAGTGAAAGTACGGTTTTCGACGAGGGATATTCAAATTCCAGGGTCTGTAGTCCCTCCAGAGCCAGCATCATGACAGGAAAGTTTACCGCGAGGCACGGTATAACGGATTGGATTGGGGCACCCTCGGGGGAAGCATGGCGAAAAAGAGGAAGGTTCAATAAACTAATACCTCCATCTTATGTTGAAAATCTACCATCTTCCGATATCACCTTGGCAGAGGCGTTGAAACAAAAAGGGTATACGACCTTTTTTGCTGGTAAATGGCATTTGGGCGAAAAGGGGTCTTTTCCAGAGGACCATGGTTTTGATATTAATCTTGGTGGAATTGGTGCGGGTAGTCCTAGAGGGGGATACTATGGCCCTTTTAAAAATCCAAAATTGAAAAACAAGGAAACTGGTGAAAATCTTAGTATGCGTTTGGCCAGGGAAACTGTGGATTTTATGAAAAAGCAAGGAGAACAACCATTTTTTGCTTTTTTATCCTTTTATGCAGTTCATGCACCCATACAGACCACACAGGTGAAATGGAAAAAATATCGCGACAAAGCAGAAAATAATGGTATGGCCAAAAGGGGATATGCTATGGAGCATTTTTTGCCCATTCGTCAAGTTCAGGATAACCCTACATATGCGGGTTTGGTAGAAAGTATGGATGAGGCTGTGGGCCATGTTTTGGGTTCACTAAAGGAAATGGGGTTAGCGGATAATACCATGATTGTATTTACTTCAGATAATGGAGGTGTCACTTCTGGAGATAACTATTCCACCTCAAACCTCCCTTTGCGTGGAGGCAAAGGCTATCAATTCGAGGGCGGTATAAAAGAACCTTTTTTAATAAAGGTACCCTGGTTGACAAATCAAATTACAAAAACAGACGTACCCGTAACCTCAGCTGACCTATACCCGACAATTCTTGATGTAATCGATGCGGATTTACTCCCTGAGCAACATCAAGATGGGGTAAGTTTAAAACCTCTTTTAGAGGGAAAGTCCCTCGCGGAAAGAAGTTTAATATGGCATTATCCCCATTATGGCAATCAGGGCGGACAACCTTCATCAATACTAAGAAAAGGTAAGTGGAAACTCATATATTATTATGAAGATGAACGAAATGAACTTTACGATTTAGAAGCTGATATCTCAGAAACCAAGGACCTTTCCATTCAACAAGAATCATTGACAAAGGCCTTAAAAAACGAGTTGTTCAATTATCTGAAGAGTGTTAATGCAAAGTATCCAGAAAAAGATCCACTATATGATATTGAAAAGGAAAAGGAACATTTGCAAAAGATGGCCACACTAAAGCTCAAAGCTTTGGAAAGGCGGCGATGGGAAATACTACAACCCGACTTTGAACCCAATACCGATTGGTGGGGCAGTCAAGTAACCCAAGATTGACCCAAGAAAAAATGGGATTAAATGGATTTCTTTCAACAACTTTTTTGGAACAATCGCCATGAACCAAATACACATTTCCTTTTCCGTCGAACATTTTAAAAATCCACCGCCAAAAATCAGGCTGAGAGCAAGGTATCATTTTACGAACTTAAATATGGGAGTACTTTGGATTGCACCCCATAAAATGATTGTCACATCTGCTTTAAACGTGAGAGAAAACCAGTTGCGTCTTGAAATTACCAACCAATGGACCAATAGATTGATAGGGGACGAAAATTATCCCAATGTTTCCAATTACAATCTTTCCATGAGAACTATGTCTTATGGGTTTACTGCTAACAAACCTCCAAATCTCTGTAAAATATCAGCCTTTACGGTATATCCATTTTACAACAAGGGTGACGAGTTACTCCCCGCAGGTCTTAAAGGTCCGGTGCGTATACTGTCTGTTGCTGAACAACGCTTAAAACCATAATTTCATGATACTGCAATTTCGTTCCAAGTCAAATACACTTTCCTTGTTATTGTCTTTATCCGTACTAAATGGTTTTTCACAACGCATAGAAACAGACTTTAACCCAGGTTGGCGATTTACATTAGGGGATAATCCAGAATTTTCCATAGAAGAATTTAATGACAACTCCTGGAAAGAATTGAGTGTTCCCCATGACTGGTCGTTTGAAAAGGGAGTGCGCCTGGGCGGTGATCAAGGCCAAGGAGGGGGATATCATGATGCGAAAACAGGAGCTAACAGTATTAAATTAGAAACCACAGGAGAAAGCGCACCTTACCTTGACGAGCTATTTATCGATTGATTAACCAGACCTTATAGTACAGGATACTTTAATTACGCTATCAAAGTATTTTAGTTGATTAAGAGGTAACAGCTATGAAACATGCTTTTGTTGGTTTATTATTGTCCTTGTTACTGCTTTTTTCTTGTCAAACAAAAGTCCAAGAAGCATCATTTTTAGAGCAATCCTTTAAAAATCCACCTAACGAAAGTCGTCCCAGAACGTGGATGCATGCCATGAGCGGCAATATGTCTAAAGCAGGGCTGACCAAGGATTTGGAAGCCATGGCGAAAGTCGGTCTGGGCGGATTTTTACTTTTCAATATTACACAGGGTATACCCAATGGCCCAATAAAATACAATTCTCCTGAGCATCATTCCATGATCGTACATGCAGCCCAAGAAGCTAAAAGGTTGGGACTCGACTTTGGAATACATAATTGCGATGGATGGTCTTCAAGCGGTGGACCATGGATTACACCAGAGGAATCCATGAAAATGGTAGTATGGAGTGAAACTCAGGTTTCCGGTGGGTCAATTGAAGTAAACTTGGAAAAACCAACGGAACGGGAAGGATTCTATAAGGATATCGCGGTAATAGCCTATCCAGCCTTGAAAACCGAAATGGACGATGTGCAAAATGCCCCAGTTATATCAGCTTCAAACAGATTGCTTGATATCCCGACAATTTCAGATGGAAAAATTGATTCTGAGTCAAAGTTGAACGGTGCGGACAAAGAGAAGCCCTGGGTACAATTCAGCTATGCCAGACCAAAAACAATACGATCGGTCAAAGTTATTTTTAAGGATAGACATGCTCTGGCAAGTTTGCAGACCAGTGATGATGGTATTCATTTTACAACAGTAAGGGACTTGTTCAAAGTGCGCACAGGAAAGACGGAATGGGCCATCGATGATCATTTTGAAGGCATAAAATCCAAGTACTTTCGACTACAGTTCAGTCAATCGGTGACGCTCAAAGAAGCGATGCTGAGCAGCTACTACGCAATCAATAATACTTTGGGTAGAACTTCAATTGCCCGTACCGAAAACCCAAAATTGGATTTTATTGGGAATCCGAAGAGTTCTATGGTCATTGCCAAGGATTCAATAAGGGACTTGAGCCGTGATACGGACCATAGAGGCCTATTAAAAACAGTATTGCCAAAAGGCGATTGGACAATTCTCAGGTTTGGTTATACCTCAACGGGAGCCTTTAACAATCCCGCCTCCGATGAGGGGCGTGGATTGGAGGTAGATAAATTAAATCGAGCGTCCTTTAAAAAGCACTATGATGCTTTCGTTAAACAAGTTGTTTTAAATGTTAGGGACCTCGCCCCAAATGCTTTAAAATATGCAGAAATCGATAGTTACGAAATGGGAGGACAAAACTGGACCGAGGGTTTCCCTGAAATTTTCGAAAATGATAAGGGATATGATATTATTCAAAAACTCCCTGTGATCGCTGGTCGTTTTATTGAAAACCCTGAAGCCTCAGAAGCCATTCTTTACGATTACCGCCAAGTGATTTCCAACCTTATGACGAAAAACTATTACCAATACTTTACAGAACTATGCAAGGCAGATGGTCTAAAAAGTTACATAGAACCTTATGGTTTTGGCCCATTGAATGATTTGGATGTTGGTGGGACAACCGATATCCCAATGGGCGAGTTCTGGATGAACCGGCCTATCACCCAAACCGCTTCAGCGGTTTCATCTGCTCACATTTACGGAAAGCCAATAATCTCAGCAGAATCGTTTACGTCCAATCCCCAGATTAACTGGAAAGGTCATCCTGCTATGGCCAAAACATCGGGAGACCTCGCTTGGACTTATGGGATTAACGAATTCATGTTCCATCGTTTCGCACATCAGGCCAATGTGTACGCAGAACCGGGCATGACCATGAATAGATGGGGATTTCATTTTGATCGCACTCAAACGTGGTGGAAGAATGCAGGGGCCGCTTGGTTCAATTACATTGCCAGAGGGTCCTATATGCTAAGGCAAGGAGTGCCCGTCTCGGACATGTTGGTCTACGTAGGGGAAGGATCGCCAAATTCCTCTTATTACAGAACGGATTTTGAACCCATCGTACCCAAAGAATTAAATTTTGACAACCTAAATACCGATGTCCTACTAAATCGATTAAAAATTAAGGGGAACGAACTCCAACTTCCCGAAGGCACTTCATATAAGTTTTTGGTGCTTAAAAACAGTCAAACGCTATCAATGATAACTTTGAAACGATTGCTGGAAATTGCAAAAAGCGGAATTCCCATCTTTGGTGAGCGACCTCAGTATTTGGCAGGATACGGTCATCCCGAAGATTCTCTACAGGCATTTAAAAAGCTGTCCAACCAACTCGCCCCAATGATAGGCGATACCACAGATTGGAACGCCATAATAGAAACTGTTGGGATTGCTCCAGATTTGGAAATTCTAAAGGACAACACGGTGGATTACGCCCATAGAAAAACCGCTCAAGCAGATATCTACTTTTTTTTCAATCCCGATACGGTTTCCAAAATGTTCAAAGCCTCTTTTAGGGTTAAGGATAAAATCCCCGAGTTGTGGAATCCGATGGACGGAAGCATAAGCAAACAGGCACAATTTGTTAACCAATTTAATACAACAGTAACGGACATAACACTACATGGCGGAGAGTCGGTGTTTGTAGTTTTTCGTGAAGCTTCCGCCAAGATGGAATCCATAAAAAAGCCGGTCAATGATCTTCTTCTGACCCTATCAGAGCAAAATGAGATTCAGGCAACAACTTCCAAGAACGGCACGTACCAGGTTCCCTTGTCTTCAAATCGGACGTGGCAGTTTTCCGTGGAAGACATTCCAGAAGCTATCGATATCTCCAATGATTGGATGGTATCTTTTAAAAAAGAACAAGGGTACGAAGGCACTGTGCAATTTGATTCGTTGATGGACTGGAGTGAACATAAAATAGACGCTATCAACTACTACAGTGGCACGGCAACCTACCAAAAGAATTTTCAACTGACCGAAGAACAGCTGTCAGAGGGTACTTTGGTTACGTTGGATTTGGGCAAGGTACATATTGTTGCAGATGTAAAAATCAATGGAAAAAAAGTAGCGGTTTCTTGGATGCCTCCGTTTCAAATTGATATTAGCGACTATACAAAAGTGGGCAAGAATCTCCTTGAGGTTTACATAACCAACCAATGGAGCAACCGCTTGATAGGTGATGAGCGTTATCCCCCAAATGATGGTGGTTATAAACTAGGGCCCCATCGGGCAACCAATTTGACCATGCCGGCTTGGTACACCAACAATGAACCGAGACCTGAAGGAAAACGGACGACTTTCACAACAGCACCCTTTTATAAAAAGGATGATCCCTTGATGCCTTCGGGTTTGTTGGGCCCAGTGACCATAAATTTTTCAAAAACCGTAGTACAGGAATGAGTAAAAAAGGGTTTCCAAAGTTTTGGGATGGCATTATGACATTTCAACTTCATGAGGGTCTTGTTTTATGATGAAAGTGTTGCAAAAAGTGAAATGGGATAAAAGCAAAAGACAAATGCATTTTGTAAGGACGCTAAGAAAATTTAGGGGGCTTGTTTTAGGTCTTCCCATACTAACAATGGCTCAGAACCCTATTGTACCGAATAAGGGTTTAAATGACCCGCATGTCCATATATTTAACGATACCGCTTATGTCTACGCATCCCATGATAAATCCATAGAAAATAAGCGCTTTATTATGGAAGATTGGTGGGTATGGTCTTCACCTGATTTGGTGAATTGGACATACAGAAAAACGTTGACCCCTGAGGAGACCTATATCGGTAAACCGTTTGAAGGATGCTGGGCAACCGATGTCGCCCATAGCAATGGCAGGTACTACTGGTATTTCTCAGAAAAAAATCAGCAGACAGGGGTCATGGTCGGTAATACACCGGTTGGACCGTGGTCGGACCCTTTAGGTAAGCCTTTACTAGGTGAAGAACTGACGCCAACAGATGAATATGATATGGCCATTTTTGAGGAGAATGGCGACTGCTATATCATTTTTGGTGTCTGGGAGTATTATATTGCAAAACTAAATGATGATATGATCAGTCTCGCCGAAGAACCTAAGAAAATTGAAATTAATAATCCCAGGGGTCCATATAACCAGGATGGCACAAATACTGAAAAACCGACTGACGACAAACCTTTTTTACACAAATATAAAGACAAGTACTATCTCTCGTGGGGGTGTTTCTATGCCATGTCCGATACCCTTTATGGACCTTATGCATACAAGGACCACATCATAAAAAAGGAAAGTTTTGCTTCTGGTTATGATTCCCCTACATGGCCCAACGGTTTTTTACAAGGGAGGCATGGATCCTTCTTTGAGTGGCACAATCAATGGTATTATGCCTATTGTGATATCAGTCAGACCGGAAACCGATATTTCCGGGATACCTTTATCAGTTATGTACATTATCGCGAAAATGGTGAAATGGCCCCGATTCGTGTCGATGGTATCGGAGTAGGCAATTATCTGCCTGATAACCCCATACAAGCAGAAGACTATTTTAGGGCCGAAGGCTTTGAAAAAAGGGAACTGGATTCCAATCGTTTTTCTGTGGTTACCTGGGCTTTAAAAAGTTATTTAAACTTTCCCAATATCAAAAATGCAGGAAAATACAAATACCTTACCCTTCAGGCAAAAGTAGCTTCCGAATCAACTTATACCATTGAAATTCGAAGTGAAAAACTTGATGGAAAGTTGATTCTGTCACAAACCATAGCTCTGAAACCTTCAAATGATGGATTTACATCTGTTACGATTCCTTTAAACCGATTAAAAGAGAAAGAAAACCTATACCTACTTTTTTCGAAAGAAGCGGGGACAGCACTTGAAATAGATACCCTTGAATTTCATAACTAAGTATAATGGTGAAACAACTACCAATGACATATATTCTTTTTCTCCTAGCGTTTAATTTAAGTAGTACTATCCAGGCCCAAAAGAAAACCTATCCTTACCAAGATGCTTCGCTATCAATTGAAGATAGGGTCAACGATTTACTTCCGAGAATGTCATTGGAAGAAAAGGTAGCTCAAATGCGCATCTTTCATGCCAATATTGGCGTAAAATCTGATGAAAAAGGACGGTTGGAACTATCCGATAGGGTCATTGAAAAGTTAAAATTGGGCATCGCAGGGATTAAAAATCCGGGGGAACACATCCCACCACTAGCTGCAGCAAAGCTGAACAACAAGCTACAAGAATACATCATGAAAAGTAACCGATGGGGCATCCCTGCCTTATTTGTTACTGAATCTTACAATGGAGTGGATGCAGCGGGTTGTACCAAATTTGGCAGGCCCATTACCTCGGCGGCTTCCTTTAATCCACAATTGGTAAACCGCATTTGGGATGTGGTAGGTCGGGAAGCCCGATTACGGGGAATGCACATTTGTCACTCTCCTGAAGCGGATATTGTGCGTGACCCGCGTTTTGGTAGAATGTCAGAAGCGTTTGGCGAAGACACGTATCTGACGACCCAAATGGTTGTCAGTGCTATTACTGGGGTCCAGGGCAATTATACAGGTTTGGGCAAGGGTACGCATATTGGAGCGGTCGCCAAACATTTTGCGGGATATGGCCAAGTCTTGGGAGGTTCCAACTTTGCAGCTATCGAAATATCTCCAAGAACCCTGATAGATGAAATTTACCCACCTTTTGAAGCCGCGGTAAAAAAGGCAAAAACCCTGGGGATTATGGCATCCCATGGGGATATCAATGGCATTGCCAGCCATGGTAATCGCGAATTGCTGACAGGTGTTCTAAGGGAACAATGGGGATTTAAGGGCTACGTGGTTTCAGATTCTAACGATATTGCAAGACTGTACTACTTCATGAAAGTAGCTGAAAGTCCTGAAGCAGCCGCATTAATGGGATTGGTCGCTGGTATAGACATTGACTTATATGCCGAAGATTCGTATGCCTACCTTCCTGAAATGGTCAAAAAAGATTCATCCATAGAAAGATTAATTGACCGTTCCGTGCGACGCGTGTTACGAACAAAAATGATTTTAGGACTTTTTGACAATCCTCTGGTGGACCTAAAAAAAGTGGAAAAAGAAGTACGTTCCGAAACTTCTTTGGCTTTGGCCCAGGAGGCAGACTTGGAGTCCATTATCCTTCTAAAAAATGAAAAAGGCATACTGCCTTTAACCAAAAGCCAAAAAAAGATTGCCCTATTGGGCCCTTTGCTGGATATAGGTACGAAAGAAGCTTTCGAAAAGGTTACGGGAAATAAGGTATTCTATGTTGCCGACCAAGGTTTTCAACTAACCGATCAAAAATCAGGAGTTCCCAATCTTTTGCCTACAGATGAAAAGGCACTGGATAGACTGGTTGATACTGCAAGATCATCAGATGTCACTATTCTCTTTTTGGGTGGAGACGAATACACTGCAAAGGAAGCCTATTTCAACAATGCATTGGGAGATCGTGCTACCATTGAACCCGTTGGTCCACAAGACGAATTGGTACGACGTGTCAAAGCGCTTGGAAAACCCGTAATTGTGGTACTTAAACATAGAAGAACACTGGCCATTAATACAATAGCTAAAGAAGCCGACGCCATTCTTGACGGTTGGGATTTGAGCGAGTTTGGGGACAGTTCTTTGGCTAAAATCATTTTTGGGGAAATATCCCCTTCAGGAAAACTTCCGGTTACCGTTCCTCGGTCCATAGGACAGTTGCCCTTTCATTACAGTATGAAGGAAATCAATACCAAAAAAGGATATCTGTTTTTGGATGACGGTCCATTATACCCCTTTGGTTACGGCTTGGGTTATAGCGACTTTTTCTATGAAGATATGGTACTTTCTTCAGAAACTATGACCGCCAATTCTGAGATTAGTGTAAGCGTCAAGGTGACCAACACGGGTAAGATGAAGGCGAAGGAGGTAGTACAACTGTACGTAAAGGACGAGATTGGTTCGGTGACCCGACCTGATAAAGAACTAAAGGGTTTTGAAAAAATTGAACTGGCTCCAGGAGAATCAAAAACGGTAACCTTCATCATTACTCCGGATATGCTCAAATTTACAGGGCAGACCATGGAAAAGGTCTTAGAATCGGGAGATTATACCGTCATGGTAGGCCAGTCATCAAAAGAAGGTTTGACCTTAAGATTTAGATTGGAAAATAAGTAATAAAAATGCCTAACACTTAAAATATGAAATCAATAAAGATTGTTACACACGCGGCAACACTATTGCTTTTATGCCTTGGTCTGAATGCCCAGACCGGTATGGAAAAAGAAACAATAGAAAAGGCTATGGTACGCGCCATGGAATGGCAGGAGGCACATCCCATATTTGCCATGGCTCCTACGGACTGGACAAACGGCGCCTATTATGTTGGCGTGTCAAAAGCACATGAATCCACTGGAAATCCTATCTTTTTGGCCGCTTTGAAGACCATGGGGTATTACAACCACTGGAAACCGCTTTACAGAACCTATCACGCAGATGATGTCGCCATTTCCTATATGTACCTCTATGCAAATTCGACTAGAAAAAATTTGGTTGATTTAGGTCCAACAAAAGAGTTTTTGGACACCCATCTTTATCAATCCAACAAATGGAAAGAAGGAACGGATTCGCAAGCGTTTAAAAAAATTCTTTGGTGGTGGTGTGATGCGTTGTTTATGGCCCCTCCGGTAATAACGGTTTATGCTGAGCAAACAGGGGATAAAAAATATCTTGATGCCATGCATAAGTACTATATGGAAACGTATAACCTACTGTATGATAAACAGGAACAACTCTTTGCTAGGGATACGCGATATCAATGGGGCGTAAACGAGAAAGACCTCAAAGAACCCAACGGCAAAAAGATTTTTTGGGCCAGAGGAAATGGATGGGTTTTGGGCGGACTTGCACTTATCCTAGACGATTTACCAAAAGACTTTGAACATTACAATTTCTATTTAAATCTTTATAAGGAGATGGCCGCCCGAATACAATCGTTACAACATGAAGATGGTTTATGGCGTACCAGCCTCTTGTCGCCCGAATCTTGGAACCATGGCGAGGTCAGTGCCAGTGGGTTTTACACCTTTGCCTTGGCCTGGGGTGTCAATAACGGTATTTTGGATAAAACCACCTACGGTTCGGCCGTAAAAAAAGCCTGGAAGGCCCTAGTAGCTTGTCAACATGAAAACGGTATGGTCGGTTGGGTTCAGAATATTGGTGCAGACCCACAACCGGCCAGTGCGGATAGCTGGCAAAATTATGGGACAGGGGCTTTTTTGTTGGCAGGAAGTGAGTTATTAAAAATGGATTAATGCGTAGGGGAAAAACCTTTTATTTCTTGTCTTGCATTTTAGGTCTGTGCCTCATGCTTGAGGGCAATGCCCAATTGACCTATCTGGACCATGAAAAATTGGTCTTGGTCAAGGAGTCCATAAAAGATAACTCAAAAGAGTATCTACCAGCATATCAAAACGTATTGAAGCAAGCGGATAGGGCCCTAATGGAAGGCCCGTTTTCCGTAATGCAGAAAAAACAAGTCGCCACCAGTGCCGACAAACATGACTACCTAAGTTTGGCACCTTATTGGTGGCCTGACCCGGAGAAAGAAGATGGTCTACCCTGGATTCGTAAAGATGGGATAGTTAACCCTATGACCAAAGGAGAAAATGTAGACGACCCGGTTAAGGATAGAATGTTCAATAATGTAAAGGTACTGTCCTTGGCGTATTTCTTTTCGGGGAAAAGACGATATGCCAAAAAGATTAAGCAGTTACTAAAGGTTTGGTTTTTGGATGAAGCAACACGAATGAACCCCAATTTAAACTATGCTCAGGGTATTCCGGGTAAGAATACGGGAAGGGGCTTTGGTATTATCGAGTTTTCCGGGGTAGTTCATATCATTACGGCCATTGAAATTTTGGAAATGCACAATAACATGCCTAAGCAAATGGACATAGCGCTAAAAGCATGGTTGAAGGACTATTTGAGCTGGTTACAAACCAGCGAATTCGGTGTTTTTGAAAAGTCAAGATCTAATAACCATGGTTCGCTTTACGATGTGCAGTTGGTTTCACTCTTACTATTTCTAGAGAAGACGGATGAAGCTAAAATCGTGTTGAAGTCCGTTTTTGAACAACGTATCGTGCTTCAAATAGAACCAGATGGTAGTCAGCCCCACGAACTTAAGCGTACCAAAGGGCTTACTTATAGCATATTAAACCTTTCAGCGCTCACCAAACTGGCTTTTTATGGGAAGAGACTAGGCGTTGAACTATGGGAACGAACCTCCAAGGAGGGTGACCTGCAAAAGGCATATGATTTTTTATACCCTTATTTGGATGATACTAGCATTTGGCCTTATGAACAATTGGGTGATATGAAAAAGGCGAGGGAGCGGTTACGCAGAATGTTTGTAAATTCAGGAAGTATGCTCGGCATTTCCAACTATTGCGATATCAGGTCACAACTGATTCAAGTAACGGATATTCAACAGTTGCTATATCCATGTATCATACCATAACAAAAAGACATTAAGAATTTAAAAGCATGAAAGAAACACAAATCAAAAAGAACCAAAAAGAGCGTACGGTAACCAGACGGCATTTTATAAGAAATACCGCTTTAGCCGCCGGATTGATAACCATAGTTCCGCGGCATGTCTTGGGAAGGGGCTTTATTGCTCCAAACGATAAAATTAACTTGGGTTACATCGGCTTGGGCAAACAAGGAGGAATCCTGGCGAATAAATTCATGACCAATACGCAAGCACAAATCATTGCTGGTGCCGAAGTTTGGGGTTCAAAAAGGGAGTGGTTCAAACAACTGGTAGAAGGGTATTATGCGGATAAAAGAGGAGTAGCTAATTATAGTGGGGTTGCAACTTACTTGCAGTATGAAGAACTATTGGAGCGAAAAGAAATTGATGCCGTGGTAATAGCCACACCAGACCATTGGCACGCGCAACAATCTATAGATGCCATGAAATCTGGTAAAGATGTATTCTGTGAAAAACCCATGACCAATACGATCAAGGACGGCAGGGATATGGTAAACGCCTTGAAAAAATACGACCGTGTACTTCAGGTGGGGAGTATGCAGCGCTCCTGGGCCAAATTTATAAAGGCAAATGAAATCGTCAAATCAGGTAAACTGGGTGAGATAAAAAAAGTCTTGGTCAACGTGGGCGATCCATATCGCACTTATGATCTACCATTTCAAGAAACCCCTAAAGATGTCGATTGGAACCTTTGGTGCGGACCTGCTCCCTTGCTCCATTACCATGATACCATTGCCCCAGAAGTCGTCAAAACCTATCCAGCCTGGCGGGATTTTAAAGAAATTGGCGGTGGCCGATTGGCGGATTGGGGCACCCATATGTTCGATATTGCACAATGGTGCTTGGGACAGGACCGAACTGGACCTGTCTCTTTTATACCCCCGAAAGACCCTAAGGCAATGCGGGGTTTGCGCATGTACTATGAAAATGGAATCGAATTGGTACATGAAGATTTTGGACGTGGCTGGGCTGTACGTTTTATAGGTTCTGAAGGTAGCCTTGACGTCAGTCGAAGCTTCCTTGAAACCACTCCAACTACTATTTTAATGCCAGATGGTGGTGATTCGAAAGAATTGTTCAACGACCAGGGAAACCATTACCAAAATTGGTTGGATGCCATAAAAACCAGACAGCAGCCCATTTGCGATATAGAAACAGGCCACCGATCCGCAAGCCTCTGCCATATCGCCAATATTGCTTATGAATTGAACCGGCCTTTACAATGGAATCCGGTTAAAGAAAAATTCAAAGGTGACCAAGAGGCCAATAAGATGCGAAAACGCAAGAAGCGAAAATACGCTTGACCGTATCCATAAAATTTAAAAACAATGAAACGACTTGCCTTTAAAATGAAACTGAACGTTGGCCAAAAAAAGGCCTATGTGGAACGGCACAATCAACTATGGCCAGAACTTGAGTCGCTGCTAAAAGAGTCTGGGGTAAGTGAATATTCCATTTTTTTGGATGAGGAGACCCATATTCTTTTTGCCTTTCAAAAGGTAACTGGAAAAGGAGGTTCCCAGGACTTGGCCCATAGTAAAATCGTACAAAAATGGTGGGCCTTTATGGCTGATATTATGGAAACGAACCCCGATAATTCCCCAATTGCCAAACCTTTGCAAGAAGTCTTTTTTATGGAGTGACCATACTCAATAATAATTGGTACAGAACGGTACAGGATATTAAATTGTCCAAGTCTTTTTATCATTGGTCACATTGGCTTAAAAACGAATTCAAGATACTATGAAAAGACGCCGTTTCACCCAGTTATCTGCATTGTCCAGTATAGGGCTTTTGGTTCCCCTGCATGGCTGTAAGAACAAAACAAATACATCAGATGCCTCTGTAGTGGGAGCCTCTTCTTTTTTAAACCTTGCAAGCGAATTACTTAGTGAATGGTGCGATGCCATGCTGGCAACTCAAATAAATGCTCCTGAAAACCCTGAATTGCATGGTGCGTTGTTTTGTAATGCGATGAATAGAATTCATGGCCGCTGTATGGATGCAGTTTATCCATTTATGTACATGGCAGATAGTACCAGGAAACAGAAATACCTTAATGCAGCTATCAATGTTATGCAATGGTCAGAGAACGTCTCCAAACCTGATGGTAGCTGGACAGTAGTTCAAAATCCTAAATCTTGGGCGGGTATTACAGTATTTGGAGCCATTGCCCTCGGCGAGGCCCTGCATCATCACCAACACATATTACCCAAGGAAATTAGACTACGGTGGACGGAACGATTGAAAAAGGCCGCTGAGTTCGTTCATAAGAACTTTACGATTGATTACAGCCACACCAATTATCCGATGACGGCGGTCTACGGGCTTCACCTTTGGGGAAAAATGTTTCAGAATGAGGAATATTTGGCACATGCCCGACAATTGGCAGATGAACTTCTGGGTAGGCTAACCCAACCGAATTATTTCATTTTTGGTGAAAATAAACCACCCGACGAACCCAGTCAAAAAGGATTGTATCCGGTCGATTTGGGGTACAACGTCGAAGAAACTTTAAATGGACTGGTACAATATTCAACAGCCGTTGCGGATGAAGAATTATTAACCTTGTTGGAAAAATCAATGGAAAGCCATTTAGAATTTATGTTGCCTGATGGTGCTTGGGACAACAGTTGGGGCACGCGCCAAAACAAATGGAGCTATTGGGGCAGCCGAACCACAGATGGGTGTCAGCCTGCATTTTCACTTATGGCCGATAGAAACCGAGCATTTGGTACTGCGGCATATTTGAGCACCGAACTGCTGCAACGCTGTACGATAGATGGCCTATTGGCCGGCGGATTGCATTATGGTAACCATGGCGTATTACCATGCTTACATCACACCTTTGCCCATGCCAAATCATTGGCCTTTGTTCTGGATAATAAGGAAGTGCTTCCTGAGATTACCAAAAAAAACCCAATACCAAGAAGCAAACCCTATGGCATGAAACATTTTACGGACCTTGAAGTTTGGTTAGTGTCCACAGGGCCATGGCGAGCGACAGTTTCAACGAACGATGTCATCTTTAAAAAACCTTTATCACAAACAGCTACAGGAGGCGCTTTAGCTGTACTTTGGCATGAAAAAGTAGGGCCATTATTTACGGCAAGTATGGCGGAGTACCTTTTGGTGGAGCCTAATAACCAACAAATTCAACCCAATGGAGAAGATATCGCACTTACACCAAGGATAGAAACCAGAAAAGATGGTGAGTGGTTCACCAACTTGTACGACCTTCAGGCAAAAGTTACCACTTCAAAAAGAAAGGATCTCGTAATCTTGGACGTAAAAACACAACTGACCAATAAACACCAGAAAGTTCTAGATGAAGGTTCCTTTGATTTTCAATACAAATTCGATAATGAAAAGTTGGTGATTACTGTTTTTGCCAAAGGTAAAAGTCAAGGTACAAATACCTGCGATTTGATATTGCCCATTATTTCGCCCAACCACGAAAAAATAGAGCAACTATCCAATAATCAAATCGTGGTTCAGAAGGAAAACACTAAGGTAATGGTTACCGTCAATGCTCCTATTTCAATTATGAAAACCGCCAAAAACCGGATATTTAATATGGTCCCCGGTATGGAGGCCATTCCTTTGAAGATAGCTCTGCCCAAGGAATCCAAAAACGTTGTTTGTACCATCTCGGTGAGTTGATGGTTCTACTGCCCGAAAGTACAGGATAGTTAGCCAAATCAAAGATTGTAATATTGAGTTTATCTCAAATGAATACACAATGCCCTTAAAGCCCGCCCAATATTTATTCGCCCTAATTTTGATGTTTGCCATACGTCCCGATACTTTGACGTCTCAGAATGATCCCCCATCAGCTACCCCACCCAATCTCCTTTTTATTGCTGTTGATGATCTAAGACCTGAACTGAATTTTTATGGTGTTGAACAGATAGTTTCCCCTAACCTTGACAAGTTGGCCGAGAAGAGTCTGGTATTTGACCGTGCGTACTGTAACGTTCCTGTATGCGGTGCTTCTAGGGCCAGCATATTGACTGGTGCACGGCCTACGCAAAATCGTTTTTTAGGGGCGCGGACCAAAAAAGATGAAGATTATCCTGAAGCGGTTTCCTTGCCCATGTTGTTACGCCAAAATGGATATCGTACCATTTCCAATGGAAAAATATACCACCACAAAACCGATGATGAAAATGCCTGGAACGAAATATGGCAAGCAGATGCTTTATGGAACTATGCGCTTAAAGAAAGTCAAGAAATACGGAAAAACACAAAACGTGGTTTGCCTTTTGAAGCCGCAGATGTCCATGATTCGGTATATCGGGACGGAAAGTTGGCCTTGAAAGTCATCAGAGACCTGAACAAACTTAAAAAATCAAAGGAACCATTCTTTTTAACTATGGGTGTTGCGAAGCCCCATCTACCTTTCACCGCTCCGGTGAAATATTGGAATTTGTATGATCCTGAAGCAATTGAGCTTCCTGAGAACTACTTACAGCCCAATTCAACCCCCAAAAAAGCATTTCATAATTATGGAGAATTACGGAATTACGAAGGTATCCCTAAAAAAGGGCACCTACCGGATGCCCTAGCCAAGGAATTGATACACGGCTATTATGCCGCGGTAAGTTACGTAGATGCCCAAATTGGTTTGGTATTGGACGAATTGGAGCGATTGGATTTGTCCAAAAATACCATCATTGTTCTTTGGGGCGACCACGGTTGGAATCTTGGAGAGCATAAGTTGTGGTGTAAGCACTCCACTTTTGAGACTGCTCTGCGAACCCCCTTGCTTATTAAAATTCCAGGACAAGAACAAGGGCTTCGTACTGATGCAATAACCGAATATATAGATGTGTATCCAACGCTCTGTGAACTTATCGGTATTGATGCACCCCCTACGGTTGAAGGAAAAAGTGTTGCAGGTCTGTTTCGTTCCGAAACCCCCGACAAAGATTGGGCCGTATGTAAATTTAGGAATGCGGTTACCTTGATCACGGGTAATCTTTTTTATACAGAATGGGTTTCTGATACCGGTGTATCTTTTGAGCGGATGCTCTTTGATCATGATAAAGACCCCCAAGAACTGGATAACCTGGCCAATAAAAAGGAATATCAAGCGCTTGTTGCTTCCCTATCCAAAGAACTTAGGGCCAAATGGGGAGAAGACTTTTTAAAGTAAACGGTAAACTAAAAAATAAGAGAATACATCATGGGAAGAACCTATAACATAGCCGTAGTCAATGGGGATGGAATTGGACACGAAATTGTTCCAGTAGGCGTGTCCATCTTAAAAGAAGTAGCCAAAAAACACGATTTTGAGATAACTACCGAAGATTTTTCCTGGGGTGCGGGCCATTATGTAAAACACGGCGAATTTATGCCACCAAATGGCATTGAAACCCTTAAATCATTTGATGCAATCTATTTTGGGGCAGTGGGCCTACCGGAAGTAGATGACACATTGCCTGCCAAAGATTATACTTTCAAGGTACGAACGGAACTGCACCAATATGTGAATTACCGACCGGTCAAATTGTTTTCCGGCATAGCCAGTCCACTTCGCGAAAAGACCCAGCAAGACATCGACTTTATTATTCTCAGGGAAAACAATGAGGGTGAATTTGTTCAAAATGGCAAAATCTTTTACCCTGATACCCCAAACGGATGTGCTGTGGACACTAGTATGGTAACAAGGCTAGGGGTAGAACGTATTGCCCATTATGCCTTCAGATTAGCACGTAAACGACGAAAAAAAGTCACCAATGTGACCAAGTCCAATACTTTGATTTATTCCTTGGGTTTTTGGGACATGGTCATGCAGGAGGTGGCAGATAAGTATCCAGATGTGGCATACAATAAGATGTATGTTGACAATGCTTCTGCGAGTTTTGTTTTGAAACCCGAAATTTTTGACGTTATCGTCACCACAAACATGATCGGGGACATCCTTTCTGATTTAGGAGGGGCTATTATGGGAAGTTTGGGTCTTGGTGGAAGTGGAAATATCAATCCTGAAAAAAACTTTCCCTCAATGTTCGAACCTATTCATGGTTCCGCTCCCGATATTGCCGGGCAGAATATTGCCAATCCCGTGGGTCAAATATGGTCTGCTGCAATTATGTTGGAACATCTGGGAGAGCAGGAAGCAGCTGACGCGATACTAGCGGGTATCGAATATGCCACGGCAAAAGGTAATCTCACAAAGGACCTTAAGGGAAATGCATCAACCACCGAAATTGCCCAGCGTATCATTGAATCCATCAATGCATGAATCTAATGCTGGACCTTGAGCATAAAAATTATATTGACCTAACGTTGACCCTTTCCAATGACCTTGATGGGGTAACTCTAAGTAAGGCCCGAAGTTTGGCCAGGGATGGATGGAACGCCAGCACCTTGGAACTCTATTCCCATGTCGGCACGCACATGGATGCGCCTTTACATTTTGCGGTAAATCCCCAAAGTATTGATGAAATACCCGTGCAAAGGTTTATTTCCCTTGCATGGGTGGTTAACCTTTCTGGTATTGCTGAAAGCAGCTTAATTACAATTGATGACATGCAACCTATCGCGAAAAAAATCCAAAAAGGACATAGCCTAATTCTAAGAACCGATTGGAGCAAAAGAGTGGGGACCACAAGTTATCGCGATGCACTGCCCCGAATCAGTAAAGAACTTGCTGAATGGATGGTAGAAAAACGCATTGCGTTATTGGGTGTGGAACCCCCCTCAATTGCCAATGTCAACAATATCCGTGAAGTAACGGAAATCCATACCATTTTGATGCAGAACGATATCCTAATATTGGAAGGCCTGGTCAATTTGGATAAAATAACAAAGGAGCAAGTAACCTTAATTGCGTTGCCGCTAAAAATACTAAGAGGCGATGGTGCACCTGCAAGGGTGCTGGCCCTGGAATAGTTCGTATGAAAGGTGAACCCATCTTAAGATCCATTCATGAAGGTAGCCTCGAAAAAGGATATCAAAAAGGAATACGCGAATACCTCAAAAACTATTCGCGAAGTATTGTGATTTTGGATGACGACCCAACAGGAACGCAGACGGTCCAGAACATTCCGGTACTCACCAACTGGTCGAAACAACTATTGGAAAACGAGCTGTTGCAAAGTCCGGTGTTTTTTGTGCTGACCAATTCCCGGGCCTTGCAAAAAGAAGAAGCTGAAGATTTGGCCATGACCATAGGCAGCCGTTTGAAGACATTGGCAATCAAACACGGTAAAAAGTTAGTTGTCGTAAGTCGTAGTGATTCCACTTTAAGGGGTCATTATCCTTACGAGGTGGAAGTTTTAGGAAAGGCCTTAGGACTGAATAAAGCCAAGCATGCGCTTATCCCTGCTTTTTTTGAAGGGGGCAGGTATACCTTTAAAGATGTACATTACGTTCAACAGAAAAGTAATTTTATTCCTGCCGCGCAAACCCCATTTGCCAAGGACAGCACTTTTGGATACAGTCATTCCAACCTTCGGGATTACGTTTTGGAAAAATATGCCGGCAAATTGGAGCCTGATAACATTTCATCAGTTACCATTAATACCTTGCGTTCTGGTTCAATTTCAAACCAATTGAACGAAATGATAGAACGGCATCATTGTCTTATTGTGAATGCCACATCATACGTCGACTTGGAGGCTTTTGCACTCGTCGCCTTGAAATCCGACAAAAACTTACTGTACAGAACTGCGGCCTCCTTTATCAATGCCATTACAGGAAGCAGGCCAGCACCATTACTGGAAAAAAAAGACTTTGAAAGCAGCAAAAAAGTGGGAGCATTAGTCGTTATAGGTTCTTACGTTCCGAAGACCACGGCCCAACTCAACTTCTTAAAAGAGCAGTACGATGCAGCATATTTGGAATTTGATGTAGACACTGTTTTTGGAGCTAGCAAATTGCAGCAAATTGTTGGAAAAACTGCAAAAACAATAGATGAATTTCTTAGAAATGGCCGAAATGTAGTTCTGTATACCAGTCGAAAACTTAAGAAGGGAAGTACCACCGAAGAGAGTCTCGCCATTGTAAATATAGTATCTGATGCGGTGACTTCACTTATTAAATCAATTGTTGTACAGCCTCGATTTATTTTGGCCAAAGGAGGTATTACTTCAAGCCATATTGCCGTGAAGGCCTTAAATATACAACGGGCTAAAGTCTTGGGTCAGTTGATAAAGGGCGTGCCTGTTTGGCAAGCGGATGGGCATTCTAAATTTCCGGCGATACCCTATGTCATTTTTCCTGGAAATGTGGGTGGAGATAAAGATTTGTTTAAGGCCTTAAAAAAGTTGGAATGAATTCTCGAAACCATTTCCCAAGACGCTACTTTATGGTTGCCGGTACTTTTTTATTGGCGTTGCTGTTGTATGTTGACCGCATCTGCATTTCGGTGGCCAAGGAACCTATTTCTTCCAATTTGGATTTAAGTGACAAACAGATGGGATGGGTACTTGCTGCATTTTCACTGGGCTATGCCCTTTTTCAGACGCCCTCTGGCCTTATGGCGGATACATTTGGTCCGCGTAAAATATTGGCCAGTATTGTGAGCATTTGGTCTGCATTCACAGCTTTGTCGGCGGCAGCATGGAATTTTGGTTCACTTTTGGTAGTTCGTTTTCTTTTTGGGGCGGGAGAGGCAGGGGCTTTTCCAGGAATGTCAAGGGCCATCTACAATTGGTTTCCCTTAAAGGAACGGGGCATCGTGACCGGAATAAATTTTTCAGGTTCAAGATTGGGTGCAGCATTTGCTTTGCCTTTGGTCGCTTGGATGGTCGAGGATTTTGGATGGCGGACCACTTTCCTAGTTTTGGGCGCCATTGGCTTGATTTGGGCGTTGGGGTGGTATTTTCTGTTCAGGGATAGGCCCGAGGACCACAAACGAATTTCAGAAGCTGAAAAAGCATACATCCTATCCAACAGGCAGGACAAAAAGGTGTCTTTGAACAAAGAAAAAATCAGTTTTCAGCGGCTTTCCAAATCTAAAAATATGTGGTTGGCCATGGGGCAGTATTTCTGTAGTAATTTCACTTTCTTTTTTGCCCTTACCTGGTTGTTTCCGCATATTAAAAAAGAATACGGATTGGAAACGGTAGAGGCTGGGATATATACCGCTATACCCTTGGTTTTTGGTGCTTTTGGAAATTGGTTCGCAGGTTGGCTTATTGATAACATCTTTAAAAAGGGCAATTGGGACAGGTCCCGAAAGTTGCCGGCATCCTTAGGTTTTGCCCTCGCTGCCATAGGCTTGATAGGTAGTATTTATATGGATAGTGCCGCCGGGGCAATAGCTATGTTGAGTATCGCTATTTTTGGAGCGGACATGACCTTGCCACCTTCGTGGGCCTTTTGTGTGGATATTGGTAAGAGGAACTCTGGTGCTATCTCTGGTACCATGAATATGGCTGGGAATATAGGCGCGTTTATTACCGCCTTAATATTTCCATATCTTTTGGATTGGACTGGCTCCACAGCACATTTTTTTATTGTGGGGGCCCTACTGAATTTGATTGCTATACTAATTTGGTCGAAAATGAGACCGCAATTACATTTTACCGAGTATTAAATGAAAAAATTGAAGGGGGTTGCCGTTGGTCTCGGATATTTTAGCCGATTCCACTTAGAGGCTTGGGGGCGGTTGGATGAGGTCGATTTGACCGCAATTTGTGATACTGATAAAAAAAAGGCAAAGCAAGTGGCCACTAAATTTAGTGTCCCCAATTTTTATACGAACGTGGCCGAAATGTTACAAAGAGAACAACCTGACTTTATTGACATCATAACCCCTCCGGAAACACACTTGGAACTTTGTCAAATAGCCGCTGAACATAAAATTTCAATTATCTGTCAAAAACCACTGGCTCCTACCTTAGAAATCGCTGAACAAATAGCCAACTTGGTAACAACACGTGATATTCGCATCATGGTGCATGAGAATTTCAGGTTCCAGCCATGGCACCGGGAAATCAAAAAATTATTGGAGCGAAATACCATTGGCACGCAATTACATGCCATTCAATGGCGCATGCGTATGGGCGATGGTTGGCAGGACGATGCCTACATGAATCGCCAACCTTATTTTAGGAAGATGAAGGAACTTTTGCTATATGAAACCGGAATCCACCTTATTGACGTACTACGCTATTTTGGTGGGGAAATCAACCAAGTATATGCTAAACTAAACCGCTATAATCAAAACATCAGGGGAGAGGATTCTGCTTTGGTGATTTGCGATTTTGTAAAAGGAGGTACCGCGCTCGTAGACGCTGGCCGCTATCATGAAAGTACTTGTGAAAATCCCAGGTTGACTTTTGGAGCTATCCACATTGAGGGCAACAAGGGGAACGTTCGTCTTCATGAAAATGGTTCCATTACCCTTAAACCATTGGGGCAGCCTGAAATTCAACATGAATACAATTTTGAGGATAAAAATTTTTCAGGGGATTGCGTGTACACAACCCAGAAACACTTTGTGGAACGATTAAATTCCGGAGAACCCTTTGAGACCGATGTTCAGGATTATCTTTCAAATATCTCGATCATTGAAAAAGCGTATGAGTCCAATAAAGAAGGGATTCCTAAAAAAATGAAATAATAAAATTGGTTCTGGAATCTTGTAAGCTCCAAATAGTTCGCATTAGTCTATCCGATAGGAAAACATTTGCAAACTCGAAGGATTTTCCACATTGAGTTCTTGAGGAAGCTTGGTAAGTATCCCTGTTTTTTTATTTCGTTGGAAAACCACCACATTGTTGGTAAACTGATTGGCCACCAATAAAAAGTTCCCACATGGACTGATACAAAAATTCCTAGGATGCTCCCCATAGGTTGGCTCATGCCCTACTAAGTTTAGTTGTCCAGTTTGAACATCAATAGAAAAAATAACAATTGAATCTTCTTTAGGTCCCCGATTGGAAGCATACAGAAATAGCCCATCTGGTGAAATATGGATATCCGCCGCCCTATACCTGTCCTGCTTTGTACGGTACGAAGGATAATCTTGAACATACCGTAGGTTTCCCTTGGAATACTTATAAGCGATAATGGAGCCGCTCAATTCTGCAATGGCGTAACCAAACTTGCCATTGGGATGGAATGTAAAATGTCTGGGGCCGCTGCCCGGTTTGATGGGTATAAACCCGCTATCCACCAAAGTAAGCCTTTGTGAATTCAATTGTACTTGGAACGCTCGTATCTTATCGGCCCCCAAATCTTGGGCAAAGAGAAAATCGCCATCCGGGGAAAAATTGGTGGAATGTATGTGTGCCGCATCTTGTCTCCCTTTGATGATACTGCTATCTTTAAATGTTATGAGTTGGTGTTGTTTTTGCAACACGCCATCCTTATCCGCTTTGAAAACTGAAATACCTGCATCCGTATAATTTGAGTTAACCAAATAATTGCCCATCCCAGTAATGGATAGATGTGCGGGATTACGACCTCCAGAATCTTGAATGTTCAAAAATTTTAGGTTGCCCGATAGAGAATCTACAGCAAATGCAGCTACCTTTCCATTGGTGGGCAACTGGCTTTCCATGACCGAGTACAGGAAACTACCATCGTGTGATAATCTTAAGAAGGACGGGTTGACCGTCTTGGCTACAGCATACAAGGGCTTTAAAGTAGCAGTATTGGTATTGAACTCGTAGACGTGAATACCCTTTTTAGGTTTACCTTCTGTAAAACTACCTATGAACAAATAGGTCCTTGTGGGGCTTTTGACGCAGCCCAGTTGTGAGGCAAGTAGTAAGCAGAAAAAGAGGAACTTATGTTTCATAGACCAAACGGTTGCTATCCATTTTTAAGTACTTTCAATACTAGTTAATCCAAATAAGCGGATAGCGTATGGGCATATTTCGTATCACTTCAGGATTTTCAAAATCAGCATCCAGTTCTTGCCATAATTCCAGATATGCGGTATTTTTTAAGGACAATCCGGCAAATAACAAGGATGGATGGCGCACAGGCCAGTCCTCCCAATGGAGCACGTCTTGGTCATAAGGCCAGTCTTCTTTGTTCTTGATGTAAGGATACAAAAACTCCAAGCCCTTTTGCATACTTCTACTGTTTGTTGTGAATGTGAATATGGAATCGTTTCTGGTCGACAGAACCTGTGCAAGCCCGCTCATAATATCCAGATTGAACAGCGAATATCCGTAGGGCTTTGTTCTTTTCAGTTCGAGTGGAAACGAGCCGTTTTCCGCCATTTGGCAAGGCAATAACGTACCCTTGAACTTTTCCGCTACATAGTCTTGCATTCGTTCGTTCTCGGTAAATTCTGAGAAAACAGCGGCTTGTAGGAACCAACAAGCACCATGGTTGTTGTCCTTCGCCTGTTCGGAAATGCCGTATGGATGTGAATCCATCCAATTTAGATAGCTCGAAAACCATGCTTTTAATCCAGATAGCTCATCTGCGGAAAGTACACCTGCACTCTCAATAGCCATAATTGCCTTAACAACATCCAATAATTGAATAGTATCTATAATGCCAATTCCCCGCCCTGTTTCCTTTCCCTTGATGGCTTGGGCATAATTAAGGCTTGGGTTCATTAAGGTAGCTTCATCAATAAACCAAGCTTTTAAATGGGGGACCATCTGGGTCGCGTATTGAATATCATCCGTAACTAAATAGGCTGATGCGAAAGTACCGCATAGTTGACTGAGCCGAATCATAGCGTAGCGGTGTGCCGTGAAATTATCTGGATTGGTCATCCCATCTTTTCGAATATAGGGGCCTTCTGGATTTTCGGGGTCTGGCCACCAGTAATCCCCTTCTGAGTAAAAATCGTGTATTCCACCGGCACTGCGCTCGCAGACTTGGGCCGTAACGGTAATGGGCGGTAGGTCCATGTATTTCTCGGCCAACTCCAGCACCCGCTTCTTTTCCTTTTCGAAAAGCGGGTCGTCAAATTTCTTTTGTTGTCTTGCACATCCTAAAAACAAGAGACTGATAACTAGGATTAAAAGATATTTCATGTCCTTATCGTTTTAGTGGAAACTAGTCTTTAGGGATGGTCAAGTAGGTGCCCTTAAAATTTTGGTTCAGGACCATTACCGTAATTGGAATATCGGTATCATCCGGGATAATTTCTATCGAGGCCTGTCCATTGGCCATCGCTATGACCTCACTTCCCGTGGGGGTTCCTTGATTTTTTAATGTCTTTCCACCTCCAAGGCACTGAAAGTAGACTTTATCCTCATAATCAAGACAACGTAAACCTGCGGAATCCATAGCGGTAGCCGTTATCAAAAAACGGTCGTTCTTTAATTTCGATGAAGAAAGTGCTAATGCTTTTGCAGTCCCGTTTTTAGTGTGGCGGTATTTAACTTCAAGAGTATCCCTTACCTCACCATTAGGTGTTTCAGCTATTGCGATCAACTCGTTATTACCTTCCTCAAAATTAATATCCCATACCAGGCCCGAAGCTGGAAACTTGGCAATATCCCGAGTGCGTACTCCCAAATCTTGTCCGTTGAGCATTAGGTCAACAGCATTACAATTACTAAGGACATGGATACTTCGAGGTTGGCCTTCCGGTCCCTGCCGTTCTGTCCATGTTTTGGATTCGATGTAAACGAAAGGTTCTTTGGACCAGTAACTTTTGAAAACATAATAGGCATCTTTTGGCTTTCCATTTCGGTCTACCAGTCCCTTTTGATTGACGTAGGGAATGTCGTTCTCAGGTCGAAGAGGAGTGCCAAAATCCTTGAACGCCCACTGGGCATTGCCTACAAATAGCGTGTCCTGCTCAGAAATGTGAAGATGCCAATCGAATAAATCCACGATGTAGTTCTCACTCCAATCCCCAATTTTAGCGATATTGGAAACTCTGGTCTGCACGATAGCTTCCTCCCAGCCTTCAGATTGTATAATGCCTTCGCCGGTAATGGGATTTTCTGAGTGACGCCCCACATGACTCGACCCACCGTATTCCGCATGCAGGAAATGATCGTATTGTGATTTATAGGTATCAATTGCTTTTTCATAGTTTTTATAGCTACCGGAATACCATCCTGACCAAATGGAGGGCGAAAAGACATCTACAATTTCAGCACCTTCATAATACTTACGAATTGCCGTTTTTCGCGTGGAATCCAACTCATGGGCCAGCGTATTGAGTTCCTCCAGGAACACATTCATCTTTTGTGTATCATCACCGTTCTCAAAATCGGGCAGCCAGTACATTTCATTGCCCAGAGACCAAATGATAATACTGGGGTGGTTGTAATTCTGTTCGATGATTTCCTTGAGCATGCCCTTGGTATGTTGTTGCCAAATCTCTTCGCCCAAACCACCGCGGCACCAAGGCAACTCGTCCCATACTAAAAGACCAAGCTCGTCACAAGCTTTGTAAACTTCAGGATCTTGGGGATAATGCGCCAACCGGACAAAGTTTGCCCCCATTTCCTTAATCATTTGCATATCTTTTCGATGTTGCTCATTGCCCATAGCGGCACCTACCCCGGCGTGCTCTTCATGACGATGGGTACCACGAAGCAATAGACGCCTACCGTTAAGATAGAACGGACCATTTTTCTTAAATTCAAACCACCTTAAGCCGACCCTTTCTGAAATTTTGTCCAAAAGGCTTTCCCCTTTCAATAACTCAATTTTAACCTCATATAAATTAGGTTCATCCACATCCCATAATTTTGGGTTTGTTATATCGGATAATAAGATGTTGCCACTTTTATTGGTGACTTTCTGGACCTGGGTGTCCACTACTTTTCCGTTGGGATCAAGCAGCGCCACTTTAAGGGAATAATTGGATATTTCTTCTAGGTTGTCCAATTCATAGTGCACGAATACATCTGCACTTTTATGGGATACCTTTGAAGTGTTCAATTTAACGTTAGCGATTGCCGTTTTTGGCCTAGTCGTTAACCAAACGTCACGCGTAATACCGCCATAGATAAAAAAATCGCTTTTTTGTGAAGGAATAATGTTTTTGTCGTAGCTATTGTCCACTCTGACATATATCGTATTGGGCCCTTTCTTTAAATAGTTGGATATATTGATTTTGAAACCAATATAACCGCCAATGTGTTCCCCTACTTTTTCATTTCCGATGTAGACTTCAGTAGAAATATTGGCACCCTCAAAATAGATAAAGTAGTCTCGGTCCATTTCTATTTTTGAAAGGAATATTTCTTTTTTGTACCAACTGGCACTTCTTCGATAACCAGGATCGTTATCGGTAGGGTCTTCGCTGTTCCACGTATGTGGTAGGTTTATGGTCGACCATTTCTTTGACGCCTTTATGGTTTCAAGATTTTTCGTAGGGTTCTCAGAATAAAGCCAGGCTTGATTAATGTTCGTTTTGGTACGAACGGCCTCATTGGGGCTGTTCGTATTACATCCCAAAACAAAACTGAACAGACTTAGAACGATAACGGATACTCTCATACGGTATATAGTTAATTTGCGTTCAAGCTAATACCTTGGTGTTATGAATCCATCCTGTACTAACTCGTAAAACAGTTACTCAACGATGCTAAAGTGAAGTTTCGAAAACCTTTTTCCTTTGCAGAGCTTCTAAAAAATAGTAGTCACTATATACTATAGGCTCATCCATTTCATTGTTATTTGGCCAATTTCCCGTACTGTGCATAAGAATGAACGGAGCATCAATATCCGGTCCTAAAATGTATTCTTCTGACATCAGTGTACTTAAAACCTTATCAGCATATTGTTCATAGACTTTATCTGAGTCATATTTAGAAAGTTCATAACAGGCGGAAGCCACGATGCTAGCGGCGGACACATCACGTACTGCATGGGGAATATTGGGATCGTTGAAGTCCCAGTACGGAATACCGTCTTCTCTTAGATTTTGATGGCTCAAATAAAAGTTTAGGCTTGATTTTGCTTGGTTCAAATACTGATTGTCACCGGTATACCTATATGCCATGGTAAATCCATAAATTCCCCACGCCTGACCTCTGGCCCAAGCCGAATCTGCATTCAATCCTTGATGGGTCACCTTGTCTTTTACTTTTCCACTAATAGTATCATAGACCACGACATGATAGCTGCTGTTATCCTCTCTAAAATGATTCTTTAAGGTGGTATTGGCGTGTGAAACGGCAATTTTGTGAAAAGTACTGTCGCCGGAAATCATAGTTGCTTCAAAAAGCAGTTCCAAATTCATCATATTATCGATGATAACCGGAAACTCCCAAATATCTTTGTTAAAATCCCAAGAACGAATGCATCCAACGTTTTTGACAAAACGTGTTGCCAGGGTCTGGGCGCTTTTTACAATGACTGCTTCATACTTATCATTACTGGCTACTTTAAGACCTTCCCCAAAACTGCAAAACACCTTAAAACCCATGTCATGGGTGCCATCGTTGAATTTTTCCTTTTCAATGAATGACGTCCATTTGGCCGCTCGTTCCTTAAAGACTTCATCGCCAGTGAGTTGGTATATCTGCCATAGGTTTCCTGGAAAGAAACCACTTGTCCAGTCTTTTGAGGGCACTTTGTGCACCTCCTTGCTTTTATAGCGATAACTTCTGGGGAACCCTATGGAATCCACTGGGTATTTCAAAAGCATCTTGTAACGCATATCCAGCAGGTTCTCGGTATCTTGTCCCATCTCCTCATGGGAGGTCCTTTGCTTATCGTTCTTACAGGCCGTACTATTAAATATTAAGGCTAGTAAGGATAGAAACAAACAGCTTTTTTTCATGAAAATTCTTGTATTGACAATTAAAAAGCGACCATTCACTTGATTATGGTACATGGTCGCTTTTAGAACTGAAACTAACTCTATAATCTTAATACCCCGGATTGTTTGGCCCTAAATTCGGATTACGGTCAAGCTCATCAAAGGGTAATGGAAACAGATAATCCCTGGAAGGGTCAAAATTAGGCTGTGGCTCCAAGTTGCCAGGTCCAAAAACCTCTGGTCCCAATTGTCTTCTTTTTATGTCGTACCACCTTTTAAATTCAAAGGCTAATTCCCATTTACGTTCTTCAAGAACCATATCTCGAAATTCAACTTGTGACATTCCACCAGTGACATCTGCTGGGAAATCAGAACCGTTGCCCGCTCTGGCCCTTGCCCTGACCCTATTTACGTAACCTGCAGCCTCTCCCGAACCTGGACTTATTTCGTTAAGCGCCTCTGCTGCGATAAGCAGAACTTCCGCATAGCGCATTAATGCATAATTCAAGCTGGATGCCCTACCATTTCCGGTTCCGGTGGGCCCAATGGCACGCGTATATTTTGCGATATAAGCGCTTTGAATATTTCTAGAATCAAATTCAGGAAACCTATCAAAAAATAATTCTTCCCCTCCAAAAATACCAGTAGTGTCAAGACTGACGGCCTTTCGGTAATCGCGACCGTCCCATGAATTATAAACATTAATGGTAGGTACGGCCACTGACCAACCACCACCGATGTCCCCTCTTTCGTTAGCACGTATCCCGGTCAATGCAGGAGTATAATCCCTTCCATCGTCACCTTCGCTAAAACCGTTAAAGTCCAAACTCAAAAGAAATTCGTTCAGACCTGCTTGTTTACTATGATCAAAAAGTTCTTGAAAGTCAGTGGCCAATCCAAGATTAAAATCAGCTTCACCATCAATTACAAATTTTGCCTCATTGTAGGCATTTTGAAAGTCTCCCAAAGTCAAATGAACGGATGCTAGGAATCCAGCGGCAGTAGCCTTGGATGGCAAAGAGCGAACCTGTTGCGTATTGGGCAACATTTCCCTTGCCTTCTCTAGATCGGCAATGATGTTCGCATATACTTGTTCAGCAGGTGTTTTGGAAATGGACTTTGCATCATCGATGTTTTCCACAGGGGTATCCAAATATGGTATATCCTCAAATAGTCGAACCAAGTGATAATACGTATATGCCCTAAAAAAATGGGCCTGTCCGGCTATTGGATCGATTTGCTCTGCTGGGGCATCTAATGTGGCAACCGCAGCAAGCGCCTCGTTGGTACCGGCAATAACTTGGTAGGCCCTTGGCCATAGGGCCGTTACCATACCGTTATCGGAAGTCATTGAAAATCGGTCAACATCCTGTCTTCTACCAGGTGTTCCTTGATCTCCAATAGAAACCATGTCACTCCGTAACATAATGGACAAGGACAGTTTTCTGCCCCAGTAGGCTTCCGTGGCCATATTACCGATTGAACCATTAATAAGTGTCTGTACATCTTCAGGGGAATTTATCAAGCCGTCAGGCGAGAGCTGGCCCAGGGGTACTTCCTCCAAGTCCGAACATCCTATGAACAAAAGGGCCAGAAGAATTCCTAAATATTTGCGATTTATCATAACAATATAATTTTAAAATTTTAGATTCAACGATATGGTATACGATCGTATGTTGGGGTAGCTTCCGTAGTCGAACCCCCTATTTACGTTGCTATTAAGGTTGCCTTGACTCTGATAGCTCGCTTCAGGATCGGTACCTGGAAAGTCAGTAAAGGTCAATAAGTTTTGCCCGCTCAAACTCAATCTTATGGATTGTAATCCAATTTTTGATACAATTTCTGTGGGCAGGGTATAACCCAGAGCCAAGTTTTTTAGGCGCACATAACCCCCATCGTAAACAAAACGATCGGTAATCCGTTTTTCACGAACAGCAGCAGAAGGAATATTGGTATTGGTATTGGTTGGCGTCCAAGCGTTTAGCACCTCCGGGGTGGCGTTTGATTCGCCCGAAGCCAATTCAAGAAAAGTATAGCTGAAAATATCACCACCCAGCGATGCCTGGAAAAAGATGTTCAAATCAAAATCTTTATATCTAAAGTTGTTATTCAAACCGGCAATCCAATCGGGATTGGGATCTCCTATTATCTTGCGATCTGCGCCCGTGATGACACCATCCCCATCTATATCCGTAAAAAGTTCATCTCCAGGTCCCGTTTCTGCAAAACCGGCCGTTCCTGGGTCAGGGGCACCTTGGTTTACACCTCTATATTCATAACCCCAGAATACCCCTACAGGTTCGCCTTCTCGTAAAACGTGGGTCTCATCCTGTAAAAAGGAACCAGGAGAGGAATCCAAGAAAATATCTTGACCGTCGACTAGTTTGACCACCTCATTTCTGTTTCTGGACCAGTTGAAGTCAGTACTCCAAGTGAAGTTTTCTGAGACAATATTTTGTGTGTTCAATGTAATTTCAAATCCCTTATTATTGATTTCACCAATATTTCGCAACGAGGTCAAGTTCGCGAAACCTATATATTCCGGAGCAGATGAATCGCCGAGTATCAAATCTTCTGTATCAATGTTGTAATAGTCAAGGGTAAGGGCTATTCTGTTTTCCAGGAAACCGATATCAAGACCAATATTTGTTTGATACGATGTCTCCCATTTCAAGTCTGGATTCGCCAATTGCTCCGGGACAACCGCATTTACAGGTTGATCCCCAACATTGGAATAAATTCTTTGAAAACTGGCCAGTGATTGATATGGAGAAATTGCTGGATTCCCGGTCAAGCCATAACTGGCCCTTAATTTTAAGTTGGATATGGTTTTGTTGTCCTGAAGAAACTTCTCATTTGATATTCTCCATCCTATTGCTCCTGAAGGAAAAAAGGAGTATTTGTTATTTCTTGAAAAATTCGAAGAACCATCGCGCCGCGCCGTAAACGTAAAGAGATACCTATCGTCATATTCATAATTAATCCTACCAAACTGCGATATAATTTCTCTTTCTACCAACTCGGAGAATGGGGTCTGTATATCTGAACCAGCCCCTAAATTGAAGTAAGAAAGACTGTTGCTGATAAAATTTTGAGCTGCGGCCCCAAAAGTTTCCGTTCTGGTTTTTTGATAGGAGTAGCCCAAAAGCACGGTAAGGTTTCCCTTGCCGATTTCCTTCTTGTACGTTAGGTAGTTTTCAGAAAGTATATCCTTTCTTTTTAAAGACTCAATACTTGCGATTCCCCCTTGATTACTGGCTTGACCAATTAAAGTGGAGGGTAAGAACCTGCCCCTTGTACTATTGGTGGTGCCATAACCAAACGTGGTTTTAAAGGATAAACCACTTATAATTTGATAATCTGCATAAAAATTGGCCCGATAATCATCAGTTTTTGTCTCGTCGACCGATTCGGTCGCGATGGCAAAAGGATTATCGAACTGGTCACCCACGGGATTTGTTGTATTTATTCCATTGGCGTCTTGGACTGGGGTATCGGGTGCAAAACGGTAGGCCGTTGAAATGACATCTCCACCGCCGCTACCACCACTACTGGCTTGACTCTGTATGCCATCTCGATTGCCTACGTTGGCAAAAGCATTAAAGCCAAGTTTTAATTTATCGGTGGCCTGTACATCGATATTGCTCAAAAAGGAAAAGCGCTCAAAATCAGAATTTATTACAACCCCTTCTTGGTTAAAGTAGTTGCCCGAAACATAATAGTTGATTTTTTCAGACCCGCCAGAAAAGGATAATTGATGGTTGGAAATACTCCCGGTCGTATAAATAAGGTCTTGCCAGTCTGTTTCTGCAGGTCCCTGCTCGTATGCGGGGTTAATTGCTTGACGGTACGCAGCAAATTGCGAGGCATTCAACAATTCTATCCGTTCCGATACGTTCTGGGAGGAATAGGAGGAATTCACCTCTACGGTCATTTTACCCCTACGGCCTTTTTTGGTGGTTACCAAAATAACTCCGTTTGCCCCACGAGACCCATAGATTGCCGTAGCGGAAGCATCTTTTAAAATCTCAATGGATTCAATATCGGCCGGTTGTGGTAAAGTACCTCCCACAAAACCGTCAACAACCACCAAAGCGGCACTACTTGCCCCAATAGAAGTATTACCACGAATACTTATGGAAATAGGAGCGCCAGGCTCGCCACCATTGTTGGACTGCACGGCGACCCCTGCAGCCCTACCCTGTAGCGATTGCTCGGCTGTCAATACCGGAAAAGCGGACAATTCCTCGGATTTTACCGAAGATACCGAACCTGTGATATCCGACTTTTTCGAAGTTCCATACCCAACCACCACCACTTCGTCCAGTGAACTTATGTCTTCTTCAAGACGCACATTCACCTGTCCATTGGCGGTAATGGTCAGTTCTTTGGATAGAAAACCAATAAAACTGAACACCAGTATGGCATTATCATCAGAAACGGTAATCGAATAGTTACCGTCGAAATCGGTTGAGGTGCCGTTGGTAGTTCCTTTTTCAATTACGTTGACCCCTGGAATAACCAAGCCATCGGCGTTTGATACAACTGTACCAGAAATTTCACGCTGTTGGCCAAATACTAATGAAACTGTTAGAAAAGAAACACAGAATAGTGAGTTTCTTATCCGTTTAGTTATTCTACTTTCACACATAAGTTTAGTTTAATTGGTTTGTATTCTTTTATTTCAATCCTAATTCTTCCCAATTGGTATCAAAAGCGCAAACCAGTTGAATAATTATGATAGATATACTGCCAAAACTATGTTAAAGGCTGTTTATAAAAGTCCAGAAATAGGGGGACAATAATACAGATTCCCCAACAACAGGGGATAATTATTGATGTTTTAGTTTAAATCGAAAAGGTTTTCTGAAAATTTCTGAATATACGCGGTTGGACTGAGGCCAAACTTCTTTTGAAAGCATTTGCTGAAATACTTGGGATTATTGAAACCAACTTGATAACTTACCTCTGAAATGTTCAGATTGCCCTGCTCCAATAATAGTGCAGCTCGTTTCATCCGTATTTCTTGGATGAACTCGTTCGGGGTACAATTGGTCCAAGCCTTGACTTTTGTAAACAAAAGCGTTCTGCTTACCCCTAATTCGGAACAGAAAGATATTATGTCAAAATTGGAATTGGAAATGTTGTCTTCAACAATGGACAGCGCCTTTTTCAAGAGTTTTTCATCCATAGAAGAGGTTACGATTTCATTAGCTGCCAAACGTTGTTCTTCCGAAAATTTAGACCTCAATCTTTTGGATGAATCGATTAGATTTCTTACCCTTAGTTCAAATTCCTTGATATTAAAGGGTTTACTTATATAATCATCAGCACCACTTTCCAACCCCTCGAACTTATAAATTAAAGCCGTTCTTGACGTGAGTAAAATTACCGGGATATGACTGGTATTTAGATTGGCCTTTAATTTTGCGCATAGCTCGGTACCCACCATCTTGGGCATAATTACATCGGAGACTACCAAGTTGGGGTTGTATTTTAATGCTTTGGCCATAGCTTCTTTACCATTGCCCGCTTCCAAAACCTTGTATTTATCCTTCAGTAATTCTTTTATAAAGTGGCGCAACGGTATATTGTCTTCTACCAAAAGTATGGTATCCCTTTCCTTACCCGTAAGAAGTTCTTCCGTACTTAAAAAGGGTTCGATATTGCTTTTCTCCAACTGTTCTCGATATAATCCTATATCATCACTGAATTTATAGTCTTTGTTTATCTCATTCTCTGCAATGTGCTGCCTCCCCAATTTTAAGCAGACCCTAATGGTTGTACCCTGGTCATAGGTATCCATTATACCGATATTTCCTCGATGTAAATCGACAATGTTTTTGGCTATAGAAAGCCCTATACCCGTGCCCGTTCCTCGTGCAGTATCTGGCTTTTGATATTCTGGTATTTCGAAAAAACGATCAAAAACCTTTTCTTTATATTCTTCGGGAATACCAGGACCGGAATCCGAAACCTCAACAATCATATTTTCGTTGTTCTTGTACACGGTAATGCCAATTTTTCCTCCGGAAGGGGTGTATTTGAAAGCGTTGGATATTAGGTTGTAAAAGACCTGTTCTAGTTTTGGGCGATCGTAGTAGACCAATATTTGCGCTTCTTTTGTTTCAAATTCATAGGTGTAGCCGTTGCATTTGGCAAATTCTGAGAAGGATAGATAAATTTCTTTTAAAAACTTAACAATATTTCCTTCGGCCGCTTCTAGGGTGTACTTTTTATGTTCCAATTTCCGGAAATCCATCAATCTGTTGATCAGTTCCAACAAGCGGTTGGCATTACTTTCAATGACCAAGAGCTTTTTGTAGACCACGCTGCTGCCTTTGTAATCCGTCAGCAATTGTTCCAACGGCCCGGTGATTAAAGTCAATGGAGTCCTGAACTCGTGGGAAATATTGGTGAAAAACTGCAACTTTGCACTATTTAGTTCTTTATTTCTTTCACTTTCAATATGTTCAAGTTGCAATTTGTGCTTTAATTTGGTCTTTGAGCGAATTATACTAACCAACCAGAACACGGTGCCAAGTATTGCCAAAACATAAAGCGCTATTGCCCATTTGGTGAGCCAAGGTGCTGGCTTTACGTTAATATTTAATGATGTAGGGTGCTCGTTCCATATTCCATCATTGTTTGCTCCCTTTACCTGAAAAACATAATCTCCCGGGCGCTGGATGGTGTAGTTGACACTTGACTGGTTGCTTAAAGTCCAGTTATCCTCCAAACCGAGTATTCTGTACTTGTATTGGTTACTTTTTGGATTGATATAGTTGGGGATAGAAAAATTGATGGAAAAATTCGTGTTGTCATACTCTAGGTTTATGGCTTTGGTAAAAGGCATCCCTTGCTTCAAGATACCGTTGTTTTCACCGACCAAAACGGATTGGTTTTTGAGTTTAAAATCCGTTAAAATAACTTGAGGGCTATGGTCATTTCTGGTAATTTGCTGAGCGTCAAAAGAAGCAACGCCATGGGGTCCGCCAAAATAGAATTTTGACAGCCCTTGTTTTAAAGCGGCACCATTGCTGAACTCGTTGCCCACAAGACCGTCTTTCTCAGAGTAGGATACAAAGGTGTTTTTACCAACATTAAACTTAACCAAACCGTAATTGCTGCTCATCCATAAGGTATTGTTTTCTCCCTCAAGAATGGCATAAATGGACGTGATGTCATTTGTAATCTCAATGGGTACTTTTTTAAATTTTTTTCCATCAAAACGAAAAAGCCCCTTTGCTCTTATGCCGACCCAGATCACCCCTTTTGTATCTTGAAATACCGTTAAAATATCTTCGCCAGAACCTGTTTGTTCATCATAAAAAAAACGTTTCAGACCAGAGTTGCTATAACTTCCATCATAAAGGGGCAAGAGGTTTAAGCCACTTTGGGTAGCTATCCAAATATTTGAACCCTTGTCCACGATTAGACTGCGTATCCTATTGCTGGATAGGCTTTGCCCGGTCTCCGGATCTTTCTTAAAATTGGTATATGATAAGTCGGTAGTATTATATCGCCAAAGACCTTTGCCGAAAGACCCTATCCAAATATCATTATTCAGTCCTTTTTTTATAGTGTAAATACCTGAACTCCCTAAAGCTTTGTTCAGAGCATCAGATATGAATGAGGTATCGTAAGTTTTTTTGGCAATATTATAGGTCTCTATTCCTTTATTAAAAGTTCCCACCCAAAGAACATCGCCATCTAATAAAAGGGATTTAATATTATCACTTTCCAAGATTTTTGAATTTGAGGTACTGATGTATTGTGTTTTGCCATTCGCAATGTTGAAAATGGTTATACCCCCTCCCTCAGTACCGAAGTAAAGATTTTGCTGATCATCCTCCGCAATAGAGCTCACCACTTTGTGGGACAACCGGTATTTGCCCGTTGATTCGTTAAAATTGACAAAATTGTTATTTGAAGTATCCCAAATATCAATACCGCCGTAATAGGAGCCGATCCAAATAGAACCTTTGGCATCTTTGAAAAGGGATTTAATGTAGTTATGGCTTAGTCCGTTTTGCTCGTTTGAATCGTATTGTACCTGTTCTGATGTCCCGTTCACCTGCAGGGAAATCATTCCATGGGAAGTTCCTATCCATAGCTGTCCGCTCTCTCCGGGAACTATGGCCCGTACATCTTCATTTTGGTTCAAGACCTTGGCGGAAAGAAAACGTTCCGAAATTAAATCAAATTTAAGGACCCCTTTGTTTTTTGTCCCAACACAAATGGTATTCTCATCGCAGACAGACAAAGTTTGAACAAAAGGTTCTGACTTTCCAAAATTTGAACGGAACAATTGAAATTCATATTTATTTTGATTATCCACAATGGCTTTGCAAAACCCTTTTGAAGTGCCCAACCAAATGGTGCCATTATTGGCTTGCTTAATATTGAGTACAAAGTTTGATGGAAGGTTGCCCTTGTGCTTTGTGCCTTTTTCAGAAAAATTGGTAAAATGATCGTCCTTTTTATCATAAATGCTCAGGCCGTTCGAGGTACCAATCCAAATCTTACCATCTGAAGTTTCCTCAATGGCCCAAATACTATTGTCGCACAGCGAATTGTTGTCGTTATAGTGGTAAAATCTTTTAAAGGAATCCTTGCGTGGATCATATCTGTTCAAACCGTTGTAAGTGCCTATCCAAATGTATCCTTCGCTATCTTCCTTAATACATAGAATGTCACTATTACTTATGGAAGTGCTATCTGCCGGGAGATTTCTAAAGATTTTGAAACTGCTGCCGTCATATAGATTCAGTCCATCCCGTGTTCCTAACCACATTCTCCCCAAATTATCTTGTTCCATCGCGATCACAGAACTTTGTGAAAGCCCATCACTGGTGTTCAAATGTTTGAATTGATAGGTTCTTCCTTCGTTTTGACCAGAAGAAAAAAGACTGGATAAAATCAAAAAAATTAAGCAAGGATTTCTCATAAGAACATCCGGACAATCACGTCCTAAAATTAAATTTTACTCTAAAATAAAAATAAGCTATGTTATCGACCAAGTCTGTTTTTCAGCTGATACTCATACAGCGAAGGAATGTCATCAAGGATTTCATTCACTTTTTCTATATGCGCCATGGGACCGTAAACAACTTTAATCTCACGATTGGCATTGATGCCTACCAAACGCGCAAATGGCCCGTCTTCCATTCCATTTAGCAAAACGGGTCCTTTGTTTTCAAAACCATCTAGAAAATGGACCGAAATATTCCAAAATGTACTGAAAGCCCCATGCGAAGGTTTCCAATATCCAGCACCTCCGCCTTCAAATAAAGAATAACTGTTATCATCCTTAGGTTCGACGTAAACAGTGATGTTATCGAAAAGATTCTGATGATTCGCACCAGAGTGTTGGTCTAATATTGGTTTTTTAAAAACTTCGCAATTTTTGTATACATTTTTAGTCGAGAAGGTATTGAAACTCAAAGGATGTACCGCATAGTTAAAATCAGGAAGGTACATTTGATTTGTAGTATCAGAAAATTGAAGTATCGCAGGAAGTTTCTGCGAAAGCGTCGTGCTACAAAAAACACAGGAAAACACCAAAAAAAGAAAACATTTATAAACGCTGTTCACATGCATATACTGACGGAATTCAATTTTAGGAGAAACTTTGTACTGAAGTAGGAACAAGATACAACAGGATACCTTAACTCACCTATATCACTACTTTTAATTCTGGGAAATTGAACGTAATTACTCCATTTACGTACTTTTTTTAGACCCCGGAATTCCATTAATTTCGATTGAAAAAATTAATATTATCAAGTAAATAGTGAAACCTGAAAAATGGCCTACAAAACTACTGTATTGACGGGCGCTGGTGGCGTTCTGTGTAGCACTTTAGCAAAGGCTTTGGCTAAGGAAGGCCATAAAATTGCAGTTTTGGACCTGAACAAAAAGGCTGCTGAGAAAGTTGCGGATGAAATTAATAAGAAGGGTGGCATAGCACTTGGAGTTGAAGCCAATGTGCTTCAAAAAGAGTCTCTTGAAAAGGCAAAAAAAGAAGTCAATGAAAAATTGGGCACTTGCGATATTTTGATAAATGGCGCAGGAGGTAACCACCCGTTGGCAACAACATCCAATCCGTTTTTTGAAATGCAGGATTTAAAAGAGGCTTCAGAAGGATTCAAGACCTTTTTTGATTTGGATGCCGATGGTATTCAGTTCACTTTTAACCTAAATTTCTTAGGGACGTTATTGCCTACCCAGGTGTTTGCGAAGGACATGATTGGTAAGGATGGTTGTAGCATTTTGAACATTTCATCCATGAATGCCTTTACACCACTCACTAAAATTCCTGCGTATAGTGGTGCCAAAGCTGCAGTATCCAATTTCACGCAATGGTTGGCCGTACATTTTTCAAAAGCCGGTATTCGTGTCAATGCGCTCGCGCCAGGCTTTTTTCTCACTGAACAAAATCGAACCCTATTGACTGAAACTGATGGCTCACTTACCGAAAGAGGAAATACCATTATTGGGCAGACGCCCATGGGGCGGTTTGGCGAGCCGGAGGATTTAATAAGTACGACGCTTTGGTTATGCGGTGATGGCGCAGCATTTGTAACTGGGGTGGTAATTCCCGTAGATGGTGGCTTTAGCGCGTTTAGCGGAGTATAATGGATTCAAAAGTAAAGATGAACAACGGATTGGAAAATACATGGCGGTGGTACGGACCCAGTGACCCCGTCTCCTTGGCCGACATCAAGCAAGCAGGTGCTACCGGTATCGTCAGTGCTTTACATCATATACCCAATGGCGAAATTTGGACAATCGAAGAAATACAGAAACGCAAGGAACAAATAGAGAACGCAGGCTTATCATGGTCCGTTGTGGAAAGCGTACCCATTCATGAAGCAATCAAAACACAGGCGGAGGGATATGTGAAATATGTGGAAAACTACAAACTTACCTTACGGAATCTTGGTCAGTGCGGTATCGATATTGTCTGCTATAATTTTATGCCCGTTCTGGATTGGACAAGGACCGACCTTGATTATGAGGTCGAAGACGGCTCAACGGCTTTAAGGTTCGAAGCTGTGGCATTTGCCGCTTTTGAATTGTATTTATTGAAGCGACCCGGTGCTGAAACTACCTATTCCGAATCCAAGAAGAAAGCGGCAAAAGCTTATTTTGATGGCCTTAATGAAAGCCAACGAACCCAGTTGGGCAATACGATTATAGCAGGTCTTCCTGGCGCTGAAGAAGGTTATACCCTTGATGCTTTTAACCAAGTTTTGGCTACATATCAAAACATTGGAGCCAGTGAACTCAAGAAGCATCTTTTTGATTTTTTGGGACAGGTCATTCCCACTGCGGAAAAAGCAGGAATTTTGATGTGCATTCATCCAGATGATCCGCCTTATCCCATTTTGGGTCTTCCAAGAGTGGTAAGTACAGAACAGGATATTTTGGACCTCTATCACGCTGTTGATAGCCCTAATAACGGACTTACTTTTTGCACAGGCTCTTTTGGAGTCCGGAAGGATAATGATCTTGTAGGCATGGTGAAACGCCTGGGGCATCGCATCCACTTTATCCATTTACGAAGCACTAAGAAGGATGAGGAAGGTAATTTTCATGAAGCCAATCATTTAGAAGGAGATGTAGATATGTTTGGCGTAATGAAAGCACTGGTCAACGAACAGGAAAGAAGAAAAGCAGTAGGTCGAAAAGACTGTAGAATGCCCATGAGACCTGACCATGGACACAAAATGCTCGACGATTTAAGAAAGAAAACCAATCCTGGATATTCGGGTATCGGTCGCTTACGAGGGCTTGCCGAACTTAGGGGCTTGGAATTGGGAATACGAAAATCAATAGTTAACTAAACCTAAAAAATAAATATGTCTGTATCCTACGAAACGCGTTATGCTTCAAGTCCTGAGGCAGTCAAAAAATACGATACTACCCAAATTCGAAATGAATTTTTAATAGACAACCTCATGCAAAAAGGTAAAATCAATCTTACCTATACGCATTACGACCGTTACATAGCTGGTTCTGCCGTTCCTGAAAAACCATTAAAACTCGAGACCATAGACCCCTTAAAAGCTGATTATTTCTTGGAAAGACGGGAGATGGGCATCATCAATATAGGCGGTTTGGGCAGCATTGAAGTTGATGGAGAAGTCTACCCTTTGGCCCACAAAGACGCCCTATACATTGGTAAAGGTGCAAAAGCTGTAATCTTTAAAAGTGACGATGCCGGCAAGCCTGCCAAATTCTACTTGAATTCCGCTCCGGCACATACTTCCTATACGACCAAAAAAGTAAGCCTTGATGAAGCAAATAAATTGGAATTGGGGTCATTGGAAACCGCAAACGACCGGACCGTGAGCCAGATGATTATTGGTGGACTGGTCACCACATGTCAATTACAAATGGGCATGACGGAATTGAAAACCGGAAGTGTTTGGAATACCATGCCAGCACATGTTCATGATAGGCGTATGGAAGTCTATTTTTATTTGGATGTACCGGAAGGGCAAGCCGTCTGCCATTTTATGGGACAACCCCAAGAAACAAGACATATTTGGATGCAGAATCACGAGGCAGTGATTTCCCCTCCATGGTCAATTCATTGTGGGTCAGGAACTTCAAACTATACTTTTATTTGGGGCATGGCCGGAGAAAACTTGGACTATGGGGATATGGATGCAGCCAAAATAACTGATCTTAGATAATTCGATGAGCATAGAACTATTCAATCTTTCAGGTAAAATCGCTTTGGTCACGGGAAGTACCCACGGACTGGGTATGGCCATGGCCAAGGCTATGGGAAGAGCTGGTGCAACTATTGTGGTGAATGGGAATTCGTCCCAAGAAAAAATTGACAAGGCACTCGTAGAATATAAAAACGAAGGGATACATGCGGTGGGTTTTAAATTTAATGTTGCGGATGAAGCACAGGTAGTTTCAGCAATCGCCGAGATCAAATCTCAAGTTGGCCCAATCGATATTTTGGTGAACAACGCGGGGATTATTAAGCGAACACCTCTGGAAGAAATGGAGGTCAACGATTTTAAACAGATTATTGATGTTGATTTGGTCAGTCCGTTCATTGTTTCCAAACATGTAGTGAAAGATATGATGGTCCGAAAGCAAGGGAAGATCATCAATATTTGTTCGATGATGAGCGAATTGGGCAGAAATACCGTTGGCGCTTATGCAGCGGCCAAAGGCGGATTAAAAATGTTGACCCAGAACATGGCTACGGAATGGGCCAAACATAATATTCAGATTAACGGAATCGGTCCTGGATATTTTGCAACATCGCAAACCGCACCCATTCGGGTAGACGGCCATCCTTTCAATGAGTTTATTGTGAACCGAACTCCTGCAGGTAAGTGGGGCCACCCAGATGATTTGGGAGGAGCCGCCATCTTTTTGGCATCAAAAGCAAGTGATTTTGTAAACGGTCATGTGCTTTATGTTGATGGGGGTATCCTGGCCACCATCGGAAAACCATCAAACGAAAACTAATATCAGTACTATGAGGCCACTTTTAATGCTTGCTGTTTCGATATTACTATTTTTTGGGATCTCTTGTGGAGAGAGCACATCGGACGCGCCCAAGATTATCGTCGAAAATACCACCGATATAGACCGTTCTTTCGAGACAGTTTCCATACCGCTTGCTTCTCTAAAAAAGGATGATCGTTCAGGGAGCATTCTATTAAAAGCACCTGAATCTGAAGAACCTGTTACCATTCAAGAAATTGACACCGATGGTGATGGTACTATGGATGCGTTACTGTTTCAGCCCAAGGTTTCGGCAAACAGTTCAAAAACCTATACGGTAAGTTTCGTTAACGAGATGGAAAAAGTCCCTGGTACCGAGGCGTGCTATTCGCGCTTCGTACCCGAACGGACAGACGACTACGCCTGGGAAAACAACCGTGTTGCTTTTCGAACGTATGGGCCAACTGCGCAGAAAATGGTCGAGAATGATATCAAGGGCGGCACTCTTTCTAGCGGAATGGATGCCTGGTTAAAGCGGGTAGAATATCCCATAATCAATAAATGGTATAAAAAAGAACTGGAAACCGAAGGTAGTTACCATAACGACGATGGCGAAGGTCTCGATAACTTCCATGTGGGTATTAGCCGTGGTGTAGGTGGAATCGCTAAAAAGATAGATACCTCCTATTACATATCAAAAAATTTTACGGACTGGAAAACCTTGAGCACAGGTCCCATTCGCACAAGTTTTATTTTAACCTATGCCGATTGGGATGCTGCAGGGAACATAATCTCTGAAGAAAAAAAAATCTCCTTGGATTATGGACAAAATTTATCGCGGTTTGAGGTTACCCTAAAGGGTACGGATACCATTTCGACCGGACTTACTTTACATGAGAAAGACGGTGAAATTGCAGTAAATGAGGAAATTGGATGGGTAAGCTATTGGGAACCCCATGGCGATTCTGAATTGGGCACCGGTATCGTAGTTCCTAACAAGACAATGACTGGCCATGACCATTACGTTACCGATAAAAAAGACGAAAGCAACCTTTATGCGCATATCAAAGCGAATGACGGAAAAGTGATTTACTATGCAGGTTTTGGTTGGAAGAAAAGTGGCCAGTTCGAGACCAAAGTAGCGTGGGAAGCTTATCTCAATCGCTTTGCAAAGCAATTGCAAAATCCTCTTAAGGTGACCGTGAATTAAGCTGATATGAAGTTTAAATACTGTCCAATCCTCGTCGCTGTTTTCTTTTTGGGTATTTCATGCTCTGAAGTTCAAACCTACAAGACGCTTCGTTTGGGTCATGGATTGGACGTAAGCCATTCTGTGCACAAGGCTATGGTAAAGATGGGTGAGGATCTCGAAAAACTTTCTGATGGAAAGTTGAAACTAGAAATTTATCCCAGCCAGCAATTGGGTACCGAAAGACAATGCTTGGAGCTGTTGCAGATTGGTAGTTTGGACATGACCAAAGTATCCGTTGGGGTGCTCGAAAACTTTGCTCCCAAGATGAAAGTGCTTGGATTGCCGTTTTTGTTTCGTGGTCGCGAACATGCGTTTGAGGTGCTTGATGGCCCTATTGGGCAACAATTGCTGAACGATGGCGAAAAATACTGGTTAAAAGGCTTGGGTTATTATGATGCCGGGAGTCGTAGTTTTTATACCAAAGAAAAACCGGTCAATACCCCTGAGGATTTAAAAGGCCAAAAAATACGTGTCATGGAAAGTGTCACTGCTATGGATATGGTACGCGGACTAGGCGGGTCGCCGACCCCAATATCTTGGGGAGAACTGTACACGGCATTGCAACAAGGGGTGGTCGATGGTGCTGAGAACAATCCCCCCAGTTTTTACCTGTCCCGACACTACGAGGTCTGTAAATATTACACTTTGGATGAGCACACCATACTTCCAGATGTTTTACTGGCGGGCACCCAAACCTGGGAAAAATTGACCCAGGAAGAACAAGCATGGCTGAAAAAAGCAGTTAAACGTTCTATTACCTATCAACGCGAACTTTGGCTCGAAGCTGAAAGTGAGGCCCTAGATGCCGTTAAAAAAGCGGGAGTGGAAATCATAAGACCCGACAAAAGTCTTTTCGCGGATAAAATCAAGGATAGTTTTGATAAATACAGAAATGATGAAGTCATATTCAAACTGATACAGGAAATACAGGCGGTAGAATAATTTAAAACCGAACTATGCAGCTTAGAAAAACCATTGATAAGATACTTGCCAATTTTCTGGTCATCATTATGGCCGTAATGGTCATCAACGTATTGTGGCAGGTGGCCAGTCGGTTCATTATTGGAACCCCGAGTTCATTTACCGATGAGTTGGCCCGTTATCTCATGATATGGATAGGAATTTTGGGAGCGGCCTACGTTTCAGGGCGAAACATGCACGTAGCGATTGACGTATTGCCGCGGAGGTTCAACGTGCCCATCCAACAAGGTTTGATATTGATGGTTCGACTACTCATTATCCTATTTTGTTTGGTCGCTATGGTCATTGGCGGCTCCAGATTAGTGTATATCACCTATGTGCTGGGCCAAAATTCACCGGCACTACAGGTACCATTGGCGGTGGTCTACGCCGTAATTCCTATAAGCGGTATATTGATAATTTATTACAAAACGTCCGATATCCTAAAAAAGCGGTAGACTATGGAATACATCCCTGTACTTGTACTCGTTCTAAGTTTTGTCTGTCTGCTTGCCATAGGAACCCCAGTAGCATGGAGTATCGCTATTTCATCACTGTTGACATTGATGGTCAGCATTCCGCTATTGCCTGCTGCTACGACGGTTTCCCAGCGCATTGGCACGGGCTTAGATAGTTTTGCACTACTGGCGATACCCTTGTTTATTTTATCAGGAGAGTTAATGAACAAGGGCGGTATAGCAAATCGACTTATTGCTTTTGCAAAAACCTTGGTGGGCGCCTTACCGGGAGGTCTTGCCCTAATCAACATTATATCTGCGATGCTTATGGGGGCCATTGCCGGTTCCGCAATGGCAGCAGCTTCCGCAATGGGGAGCATCTTGGGTCCGGAAATGGAGAAAGAAGGCTATTCCAAAGAATTTGGTGCTGCCGTCAATATTACCGCTTCAACCACCGGTCTGGTCATACCGCCAAGCAACGTTTTAATTGTCTACTCTTTGGCGAGTGGCGGGGCTTCCATTGCCGCACTATTTTTGGCAGGTTATATTCCCGGAATTTTAACAGGTCTCTTTCTTATGATAGTGGCCTCTGTATGGGCAAAAAAGAAAGGATATAAAGTAGGAAAGCGAAGTAGCCTAAAAGAAGTGTTCAAAACCTTTATAGATGCCCTCCCGAGCCTATTCATGTTGGTGGTTGTGATTGGTGGTATCGTAGCTGGAATTTTCACAGCAACCGAAGCATCTGCCATAGCCGTTTTATACAGTTTTCTCTTAGGTCTTTTCTATAAAGAAATTTCCTTGTCCAAAATGCCCCAAATCTTGTTGGATTCTTCTTCAACTACAGCTATCGTAATGTTATTGATAGGAGCTTCCATGAGTATGTCGTGGGCCTTGAGCTACGAAAATATACCACAGGATATCAGTACTGCTTTATTGGCCTTAAGTGATAATCCTATTGTAATTCTTCTGATTATCAATTTATTACTATTATTTGTGGGCATCTTTATGGACATGACCCCAGCGGTATTAATTTTTACACCAATTTTTTTGCCTGTAGTGACCGCATTGGGACTTGACCCTGTTCATTTCGGAATCATAATGGTACTCAATCTATGTATTGGTCTATGTACCCCGCCAGTTGGCTCCGTACTCTTTGTTGGTGTCGGTATTGCAAAGACCTCCATAGAAAAAGTGGTTAAACCTTTGCTTCCGCTTTTTGTCGCCATGATCATTGCGTTGTTCTTAGTCACCTATTTTCCAGAGTTGAGCTTATGGCTTCCCAGGCAGTTCGGGTTATAAACTAACTGAAATTATACGCGTCCACTAAGTTTTTCAAGCGCTTTCATCACTTGGAGACCCTCGTTCACGGAGCATGGATTTTCCGCACTTCCCAAAAAATAATTGACAGTTGCGGCAATCATGGGTTCTTGTATGTGTTCAGGATTTTCAAATGCAAACGTGTTCTCCCCCGTTGCTTTGCAAAGTTTTACATTATTCCCATAGAACGAAAAACGAATAGTTCCTTCTGTACCATAAATAACGCACTCTTCTTTTTTGTAGATTTCTGACGCCTTGAAATTCCAAATACCGCGAAACTGTATGCCATTTTTGAAACGAATAATTCCGTTGACCGTTTCTTCAACTTTATTATTCTCTGAGGTAGCATACCCGGAAACCGCTTCAAACTCACCAAAGTAATGGTACATCAAATCAATCTGATGCGGGGCTAAGTCATAAAAATAACCACCTCCGGAAATTTCTGGGGTCAAACGCCAGTTTTCAGCTGTTTTGGCAACAATATTGGATTGTTTAGGTTGGAAAAGTTGGATATCGACCGCAACCACATCTCCTACAACACGTTCATCTAATAAAGTGCTTACCTTTTCAAAAGCAGGTAATTTTCTTCGATAATGGGCAACTGTCAATTTTTGGTTACTGCTTTTTACGGCCTCAGAGAGCTCCAGCCCTTCAATCGTGTCTAAAGTCATCGGTTTTTCGAGGTACACGTGTTTTCCAGCTTTCAAAGCTGCAATGGCATACGCTTTATGGGTGGATGGTGGTGTTGCCACATAGATCGAATTGATTTCTTTGGTATTTATCAGCTCGTTGGCATCGTTAGTCCACCTGGGAACTTTGTGTCTTTTCGCGAAATCCTTGGCTTTTTCACCGTTCCGGCGCATCACTCCGAAGAGTTCAGAATTTTTGACACGTTGAAAGGCTGGACCGCTTTTAACCTCGGCCACATCGCCACAGCCAATGATGCCCCATTTTATTGTTTTCATCTTTTACCGCTGTAACCGTTTTTACAATCCGAAGTAGTTTTTGGCGTTATTGTAACATATATCAGCCACAATTTTACCCAACCATTTTTCATCTGCAGGAAGTTCTCCATGAACAACGTCCTTACCTATTAAGTTACAAAGGATACGTCTGAAATATTCATGCCTTGGAAAGGATAAAAAACTCCTGGAATCGGTCAACATGCCCACAAAACAACTTAACAATCCCATGTTCGACAGCGTATTCAACTGTTTTTCCATACCCTCTTTTTGGTCTAAAAACCACCAAGCGGAACCATACTGCACTTTGCCCCGAACGGTACCATCGTTAAAATTTCCGGCCATCGTCGCGAATACTTCATTATCCGCAGGATTAAGATTATAAAGAATCGTTTTGGTCAATTGGTCCGTGCTATCCAAGTAGTTTAAAAAGCTGCTAAGTCCCCGTGCCTGCGAAAAATCACCGATGGAATCGAATCCAGTATCCGGTCCGAGTTCGTTCAGTAATCGTGTATTGTTGTTCCTGATCGAGCCCAAATGAAATTGTTGCACCCAACCTCTTTTATGGTACATTCTACACAATAGTAGCAGTGTATTGTATTTAAATACTTGAATCTCCTCATGGGACAGTACCTTAGCCGATTTTACCTTACTGAAAATGGTATCACAGGTAGAATCTGTTGTACCAAAATAATAGAGTTGCTCAAGACCATGGTCAGCAAGTCTGCATCCCGACTCGTGAAAGTAGTTGACCCTATTTTCCAAGGCTGCAATAAAATCATCGTAGGTCTTGATTTCCATTTTGGTGACCGCCGATAGGGAGTTCAAAAATTGGGAGTAGGAAGCGGAATCTTCGACGGCGTATACCTTATCTGGACGGAATGTGGGATATGTTCTGGGGCTTATTTTCTTATCGGCAATTTGCTTGTGATGTTCTAAGGTATCGGTCGGATAATCCGTAGTACATAAAAATTCCACCTTCTTTTGTAAAAGAAGTCCTAAAGTATGATGCGAGGGTTCCTGAAGTTTCGCCGAGGTAAGTTCATAAATCTTCTCTGCATTTTGAACGGTGAGCAGTTCATCAATATCAAAATATCTTTTAAGTTCAAGATGGGTCCAGTGGTATAAAGGATTTCTAACAGTGTAGGGTACGGTTTCGGCCCATTTGACGAACTTCTCCTTGTCCGGAGCATTACCGGTAATATATTTTTCATTGATACCAAAAGCACGCATTGCCCGCCATTTATAATGATCTCCTGCCAACCATACTTGACTGATGTTCGAAAACACCCGGTTTTGGGCAATTTCTTCCGGGGGCAAATGGTTGTGATAGTCCAATATTGGCAAATCAGCCGCGTAATCGTGGTACAACTTTTTTGCAAAATCGGTTTGCAATAAGAAATCTTCACTAATGAAACTCATGGAATATGTTGTTTTACGACCTGATTTCTTTAATCAATTTCAGGGTTTCTGCGACCTTTTTATTCAGACCTTCAAAATCTTTATTGGTCAAAACCTCTTTGCTTATGAGTTTGGAACCCATACCTACGCAGGTCACGCCGGCATCGAACCAGCCCCTAAGGTTTGCTTCTTCGGTACTTACCCCACCTGTGGGCATGATGTTTGTCCACGGCTGCGGACCTTTGATGGCCTTTACAAAACCAGGTCCGTAGGTAGATCCTGGAAACAGTTTGACAATCTCACAACCAAGTTCCTCGGCCCTATTTATTTCGGTCAATGAACCGCAACCGGGCGACCACAGCACCTTTCTTCTATTACAGACTACGGCGATATCTTCCCGAAGAGTTGGGGTCACGACAAAATTAGTGCCCATCTGCATGAACAAAGAGGCCGCCCCTGCATCAGTAATGGAACCTACACCCATAATCATTCCGGGCAATTCTTTAATGGCAAACTTGTTCAGTTCCTGAAATACCTCAAAGGAAAAATCGCCCCTAGCGGTAAATTCCATTAAACGTGCCCCACCTTCGTAACAGGCGGCGAGTACGTTTTTTCCCAATTCCACATCGGGATGATAGAAAAGGGGCACCATGCCCGTTTCCTTCATTACTGTTGCCACTTCTATCCTTGAATATTGTGCCATGTATTGAAATTAACGTTTTATTCCTTTTTAGGTTGTTATCGCGCTACCCGCCCGGAGGCGTCCCCTCCCATAAGTTTTTCGACTTCATCCACCGTTACCAAGTTGGCATCGCCTTTAATGGTATGTTTTAAGCAGGAGGCAGCTACAGCAAAATCCAATGCGTTCTGGTCGTCTTCAGGATACTTTAAAAGCCCGTAGATTAGTCCGCCCATGAAGGAATCCCCTCCACCGACACGGTCTACGATATGGGTAATCTGATACTGCCTTGTCTCGTACATTTTTTCTCCATCCCAGAGCACTCCGGCCCATGTATTATGGGAGGCCGATATAGACCCTCTAAGGGTGGTTATTACTTTTTTTGCCTTTGGAAAGCGTTCCATCATTTGTTTGCAGACCGATAAAAAAGCTTCTGCCTTTATGTTGGCTCCGTCTTTATGTACATCCAGCCCTTTGGGATGTATACCAAAGTGTTTTTCGGCATCCTCTTCGTTACCCAATACAATATCACAGTAGGACGTAAGTTCTGCCATTATGTTCTCACGTTCGGCAGCATCGCAATATTTCCACAGTTTTGCCCTATAATTCAAATCTGTTGAAATGATGACCCCTTTGCTTTCAGCCACTTTTACGGCCTCTAGGCAAGCATCGGCGGCACCTTGGGATATGGCTGGGGTAATGCCCGTCCAATGAAACCATTCCACGCCTTTGAACACGCTGTCCCAATCGATCATGCCTGGCTGGATTTTGGCAATGGCCGAATGCGCCCTATCATAAACCACTTTTGAACCTCTAGATACCGCACCGGTCTCCAAAAAGTAAATTCCCAATCGGTCGCCACCATAGACAATTTTATCCGTACCTACGCCCCTCTTTCGCATTTCCATAAGTGCGCATTGACCAATGTCATTATTTGGTAGTCGGGTTACAAAATCTACAGGAACACCATAGTTTGCAAGGGAAACGGCAACATTAGATTCGCCACCGCCATAGACGACATCAAAACTGTTTGTCTGCGAAAACCTCAGAAATCCTGGGGGTGCCAGTCTAAGCATTATCTCTCCAAAAGTGACTACTTTCTTCATAAAACATCTTTATTGTTAAGTATTGGTTTTAAGTTCTTTTTTTAATGCTGTCAAAATACTGCCATAAAAGAGATTCAAGGTTCATTAATGGAGTAGTATTGTTCAATTTTAATCCAAATCATGGCTTTTCAGCTCAAAAAAGTCTTCTTCAATTTCTGAATCTGCTATCCGCTTACCGTTTTTATGGTTAAAGTGGGTTTGGTCTATTTCCATAATTTACATTCTCTTTTTTGTAAAAGCCTGCTCTACTTATAGGCAAGCTTGTTGTACCGAAAAATCCAGTTTTCGGGTACGCCTCGACCATCCAAATAAGGTCGGCACTACCAAAACCATAAAACAGGACGATTGCGCCGTCCTAATGAAACTCAGTTTTGGGTTTATATAATTAATTTCAAGTTCCTTGGCATGTATTAGCTTATGAAGCTTCATAAATATCTTTATTTACTTTTTTTGTAATCTTTTGCTGAAGACCAAAAAAAGAAAGCCACAAAGTAGCCAGGCAGGTAAGGTTACGAACGACAGGAAAACGTCAAATTGCAACGATATAAAATAGAAGAGCCCAAAACTTATAGCCCAGGCTAGAAATACCGCATTGTTGAATTTTATATTGGTCCTTTCTGCGTAGTTTTTTATAATCCCGGCCTTTTTATGAAAAAAGTGTTCAAAGACAATAACAGCCCCAAAGGGCGCCAAAATAAATCCGTACAAAGCGACAAATCCCAATAACTTCATGGCGAATGCTGGAAATAAACCAGCAATTGTGGCAATGGTACCTGCAATAATGGTTACCCAAAAAGTGGAAACTTTGGGTATGATGGCCTGAAAGGCAAGTCCTGCTCTATAAATGGTGGGATTGGCCGTGGTCCATCCCGCCAAGACCACTGTTATAATACCGAAGACACCAATGGCATTGTTGGCCAAAGGACCCGGTGCTACAGGAGGAGCTTCCCCATTGGATAAAAAGGCCTGTGCTTCGGAAGATTTCAAGTAAACGGCATAGAGCAGCGCAGCAGCAATCCACGCCATGTAATGCCCTACATACATTCCTGCAGCGGTTGTCCAACCGGCACTCGATTTTTTCGCAAATCTAAAAACTGACAAGTCAGACATGCCAATATGCATGGCCGCATTAGCAAACCAAGACCAGATGACCACATGCCAAAAGGTAAATTTTATTTGGCCGGGAAATGGTGCTGAACCTTCCCCCCAAATATTCCAAAAATCAGCAAAGTTTTTTACATCAAGCTGGTTCAGAGCAACGAAACCACAAGCCACAAAGGCCAAAACAATGATCGGCGACATCCAATTGGCGGCCTTTGAGACCGTATCGTATCCTTTTGAAGCAATCAAAGAAATGACCGTCCCTAAAATGATTACTATGATGATCCATGTTGGGCCGTTCGGGAGCGTATCTGTAAGTTTGGGCATTTCCATATTAAAAGGTATACCCACTGCAGTTGCTGAAACGGTAATCATGGCGCCTGCGAGAAAACAAAACAAGATGCCGTTGGCCAGATTGTAGCCCGTTACTAGGTTCTTACCACATATTTTTTCGAGTTGATAATAAAGGGTCAACCTATTGGCTACCGCAATTTTAGCAGTCAGGAAACGCCAGCTTAAAACAGCAAGTAGATTTCCAATAAAAAGTCCTAAAATCAAATCGAAGGCACTGACCCCAGCTGTCAAAAACAAGGGGCCTATCATGAATTCAGTACCTGCAGCATGCTCACCAGCATACATTCCCAAAAAGCTCTTCCAGCTTTTTAGTTTGGATTTGGGAACGGGTTCTCTTTCAAATTCTCCGTCAACCAGTTCTTCCACAACTTCATATCCATCTGGGTATTTGCTCATTTTTGGTTGTTTTAATTGATTATGAGGTGATTTGGAAGGTCCTCAACGCGCTCGCAACACAGTTGGTCCATCACCTGTTTAAATTGTGTTTTCAGCATCGTTATGGTATGGTCGCCACCCTGTTTCCCCAAAGCTCCACATCCATAAAGAAACGGTCGCCCCATAAAGGTAAATTTGGCTCCTGACGCCATGACTCTAGCGATATCAGGACCAGAACGTAGACCACTGTCCATCATGACCTCAATTTGATTACCGTATTTGGCAGCGATTTCAGTCAAAGAGCTAATTGTTGATTCGGCGGCATCTAGTTGTCTACCCCCGTGATTGGAAACAATAATGCCATCAAACCCAAACCGTATGGCATCTTCGGTATCTTGTAGAGACGCAACTCCTTTGAGCACCAATTTGCCTTTCCACTTATCACGAATCGGTTTGATACGTTCTTCGTTCAAACGGCCTGAAAAGGTCTTGTCCATAAACTGACCGAGCTGTTTGAGGTTTAGGCCCTCTGGGGTATACGGGCGTAATGTTTCAAAGGTGGGCTGGCCGTGTTTCAAGGTGTTAATGGCCCATGTTGGCTTGCCCAATATCTGAAGGATGTTGGCTACTGACATTTTCGGTGGCAGGGCCAGACCATTTCTGATATCTCTTGGCCGGTAGCCAAAAGTCGGCACATCGCACAGCAACACTAAAACCGGACATTCCGCTGCCGCCGCTCGGTCAATAATAGCATTTCGCAATTCATCCTGGGCCGGATTATACAACTGAAACCAAGCTTTACCCTCTGTCAACTCGCTGGCGCGTTCAATATTCATTGTGGTTACCGTACTCAGTATAAAAGGGATGTTGTGTTTGAACGCAGCCTTGGCCAATATTTCTGGAGAATTGGGCCACATCAATCCCTGAAGTCCGACGGGGGCAATACCAAAAGGAGTGTCGAACTCCATTCCCAAAACCTTGGTCTTGGTAGCGCTTATACCTCGATTGCGCAGGTATCTTGGCTGTAATTGGACTTTTCTAATTTCTTCTGTATTCCTGGAAATACTGACATCTTCATTGCATCCGCCATCCAAATATTCAAAAGCAAATTTCGGAATCCGTTTTTTGGCTTTTGTTCTTAAATCGTATGTGGAAGGATATTTTGGATTGAATGCTTTGGCCATAGTGCGTTACTTTATCATAAACGGGACATGTTTTTTTAAGGAATAGTTCTTTCGTAAGAATTTTGAGTTGAGTTTGTTATCGGAAATAGCCATAGCGGCACCCATTGCAGAGCCCAACGAGGAATCTGTTGTACGCAGTTCCATATTTCTGAGATAATGAGAAACCAATTTTAAATAGACATCATTATCACTAAAACCTCCATCAATGTAGAGTTTGTCTATCTCGTCCCCTCCTGCGGCAATTTTGATATTTTCTACTTGAAGTAAAACCAGCTCTGTCATTAATTGATGATAGGCATGCTCGAATTTATGATAGGTAAAATGGGTTTTCTTCGGCATATTAGCATCAGTTATGCTTTCCCAACGAAAGCAATATTCAAAATCCTTGATAATGTCAAAGAACGTATCAAAATCAAATTTGACGGTCTTGTGATAGTCTTCGGCTACCTTGAAATGCTGGGCCAACTTCTTTACCTGAATGCCATATTCATTACCTAAAAAGATACGGCTGGCCTTTACCGGTTTACCGTTGATGCGCATGTAATTGATACAGTCTTTTCGAATATCTTCATCCGTAAGGGTTCCTCTAGAAAATGGATTCAGGGCAATGCTCCATGTTCCTGTGGATACCAAAATAAACTTCTTTTTGATGCTCCGAACATAAGGTAAAAGTGCAGCAGAACTGTCATGGATTCCAACGCCAATTTTGATGCGTTTACCATTGAAATTCATATTTATACTTGTTTCCGTGGAAACAATACGCGGTAGATTCTTGTGGATTTCTTCCTTGTAAACCCAGGAGTGGTAGTCCTTTTTGGAATAATCCCACAAGGCGGTATGACAGCCGATGCTAGTGTATTCACTTAGTGGGATTCCCGTAAAAATATAGCTCAAATACTGGGGCAAGTGAAGCGAATATTTAATCTTCCTAAAAATGCTGGGTTTAGCATGTTTCAGCCAATAGAGCTGAAGACCAGAATTGAGCATTCCATCATTCAATGCACCGGTCACTTTAGCAAATTCGCGGTACGGACCGTACGTATCATAAAACTGATCGGTCAGTGTCCCATCCAGAGGTTTGGTGTAATTGTATAAAGGGGTGAGCACTTTTCCAAACTCATCTAAATGCACAAAACTAGCTCCATAGGTTGAAAAGTTTATCGCCGTAATGTTGTGCTTTTTGGTCTTTAATATTCGTTCAAACACCTCCTTCATCCAAGACTGTAGAACCGCTAAATCCTCTGTGGGATGGCCATCTTCATCTTTGATGAGTTCAAAAGAGGCATATTCGCGATATACTTCTTCAAAATCCGCATTAAACAGGAAGAACTTTTTATTGGTTTTACCAATGTCGAATATGGCAGTGACTTCCTCCTTCATCTCAATTCTTCATAAACCGGAAGCTGTGGAATTTTCACCTCGTTCCGATATTAAATGTGCTCTTATTTTTAGGTCCCGATAGGCTTCTATTGGTCTTATGGCGCCACCTTTGTGCAATCTAGCCTTTTCCAATAGAGGTCGTACATCAGTTCGATAGGCATCCTGCAGTAGCTCTTGGCATTTGACCACATCTTGTTCCTCTTGCGCAGCGGCCAACATTTTTTGATCGATAAGTAGCGCCTTGGCGTAGGCTTCTTGAATAGCCTCAAGGGACTGAATGAGATCCTCCAGAGGGTCTTTTATATTATGGCTCGCATCTATCATCCAAGCTGGGTATGGATTTTTCGGATTATTTTCCATACCGTAGACCAAAGCGTTGAAAATAAGGAATAGCGCGTAAGGTTTAATACTGCCCACGGTCAAATCATCATCACCATATTTACTATCGTTAAAATGAAAACCACCCAATTTGCCCTTCATCATTAAGGTGGATACTATCTGCTCGATATTGGTATTTGGTAAGTGATGCCCCAAATCTACCAAAGTATAGGCTTTTTGGCCACAAGCATTTGCCAGCATGAACGATGTACCCCAATCTTGTATTACCGTACTGTAGAAATTTGGCTCATAGGGTTTGTATTCGATAAAGAGTTTCCAGTCATCCGGTAAAGCTTTATAAATGGTCTTTAGACTATCCTCTGTATTTTGTAATGCTTGTTGAAAATTGGCTTGCCCCGGAAAACTGCTGCCATCTGCCAGCCAAACGGTCAGGCTTTTGGATCCCAATTTGGTCCCCATGTTGATGACATCAATATTATGTGCAATGGCCTGGTCACGGGAAACCTTGCTTACATTTGACAAAGAACCAAACCTGTAGCTGGATTTGGCATCTATTTGGTCTTGAAAAGTATTGGAATTCATTGCGTCAAAAACAATATCATGTGATTGCGCCAGTTCCTTGATAGCATTGTAGTCTTCAGGCACATCCCAAGGGATATGTAATGAAATTGCACCTGCCATTTGCGTAAGTTTGTGCAAAATACCCACATCGTCAATTTTTTCCTCTAATCTACTAGGCTCTCCCTTAAATCCGAAACGGCCAAACCTGGTCCCGCCAGCTCCCAAAGCCCAACTGGGTATAGCTACCTGAAAGGTTTCCAGTTTTTTTAGGATGGCGCTTACGTCTTTGCCTTGATCCGTCAGCATTTTGCGCAAAACATCGAAACGTGTTTCGTGCGAAGCACTGAGTTTCTTATTCGTGGTTCCTATATGGTCATCGGTAATCTTCATCTAGTTTCACCTTACTTCGGTTATGATTAAAATAAGCTTCCATAGGTTTTATCCCATAGAAGCTTGAACTTAAATCAACTAAACAACTATCGTACAAATGCATTGGGCATACCGCCGTCTACATTGATTATATTTCCTGTGGTCTTATCCAGAATCCCGACACAAGCAAAAACGCCATTGGCAATATCCTCCGGATAAATAATTTCGTTTAGAAGATTTCTCTTGGCGTAGTGTTCGGGTAATTCCTCAATGGAAATCCCATAAGCTTTGGCGCGACCTTCCGCCCAGTCACCTTCCCAGATTTTACTGCCAACGATTACACCATCAGGATTTATAACATTGACTTTTATTTTGTCCTTACCTAGCTCAGCTGCAAGTAATCTTGACATATGCTGCTGTGCTGCTTTTGAGGTGCCATACCCTATATTGTTAGGCCCCGACACCAAGCCGTTTTTGCTAGCAATGCAGATAAAATCTCCACCCAGCCTCTGGTTTCGCATGATAGCTACAGCTTGTTTGGCCAGTTCAAACTGTCCTTTAACCAGGACGTTTTGAAGTAAATCCCAATCTTTCTCTGTAGTTTTCTCAAGAGGTTTTGAAATAGCCAAGCCAGCACTGTGAACCACGATATCAACTCCACCAAATTCTAAACAGGCCTTTTCAAAGGCTTCTGAAATTGATGAACTGTCGGTTACATCACAAAAGGAATAGGATGAGACATCTCTCGGATAGGTTTCATTGGCTTCTTTTAAACGATCTTCTACAATATCCGTCAAAAATACATTGGCACCTTGTTCGGCAAGTTTATCGGCAATAGCCTTGCCAATTCCCCCACCCGCTCCTGTGACCAAGGCTACTTTACGAGAAAGTATTTTCTCTTTTGGCATCCGCTGCAATTTCGCTTCTTCCAATTGCCAATATTCAATATTGAACGCTTCTTGGCGGGGCAAAGAGGTATATTCGGTAATTGTTTCGGCACCGCGCATTACATTAATGGCGTTGATATAGAATTCGCTTGCTACCCGTGCGGTTTGCTTGTTTTTAGCAAAACTGAACATACCAATTGTTGGAAAAATAATAATGACCGGATTCGCATCCCGAATCGCCGGACTGTCGCCATGCTTGCAAGTCTCATAGTATTCCGTGTATTCCTTCCGATACTGCTCAAAGGCTGGTCTTAATTTTTCCAAAACTTTGTTTGAATTCGAAAAATCTTCATCAGCGTTCAGATTAAGTACCAACGGCTGGATCTTTGTCCGTAAAAAATGGTCGGGGCAAGACGTTCCCATAGGCGCAAGACGTTGCATATCATGACTATTGATGAATTGCATCACCACTTCGTCGTCCGTAAAGTGGCCTATCATTCTCTTTTCTGAGGAACATAGACCTCGCAACAATGGCATTAGCGCTGCTGCTTTTTTTGAACGCTGGTCTTTCGGTAGGCTTTTAACTTTTGGTCCTCCAAAAACATTGCTTTTTTGCTCGATTTTTTTGTCAATGTATTCGGACGCCATCTCAATCACCTCAAGACTGTTCACGTAACACTCGTACGACGTATCGCCCCAGGTAAAAAGCCCGTGGTTACCTAAAACAATACCTCGAATACCGGGATTATCATTTAAACACTTCTCCAATTGAAGGCCCAGGTCAAAACCGGGTCTTTGCCATGGTACCCAGCCCATAGTATCACCCCATATTTCACGGGTTATTTTTTCACCATCCTTAGCTGCTGCTATAGCAATAAGTGCATCTGGATGAAGGTGGTCGATATGGGAAAAAGGGAGAAGGCCATGTAGAGGGGTATCTATGGAAGGCGCCTTACTATCAAGGTCATAGATACAGTGGTTAAAAAGACCAACCATTCGGTCCTCATCGGGTAAGCCTTTATAAACATTTTTCAAATCTCTAAGACGTTTGGTATACAAGCCGGCAATACCTTTCCTGTTCAGAGTGCCTATATCACCTCCTGACCCCTTTATCCACATCACCTCAACTTCTTCATCGCTCAAAGGATCCTTTTCCAAGGTCTTGCAACTTGTATTCCCTCCTCCATAATTGGTGATTCTGAGATCAGACCCTAATATGTTAGATCGGTAGAGAAACAGGTCTACTTGATTGTCCCCTAAGGTAGCAGCATGGGCATTATCCCAAAGGTAATTGACATGGCTGTATGTTTTCACCTGCATGGATTTATATTTTTCTCACAGACGAAAGTAGACGTTGGGAAATGACAACGCATCCTGTACTATACTGAAAAGGTTAAAAAACAAAAAGAATCATTATTTTAAAATATCTTGCATCAAAAGGAAAAATACCATTAAAATTCTAATTCGACTTGAACACGACAGCGCAAATTAATATAGATACCAATTCAAGAATTCCAAAATACAAGCAAGTAATTGATTCTATATTAAGAAACATAAACAACGGCAATCTGACGTTGGGTGAAAAAATTCCTTCCATCAACCAACTCAGCGAAGAGTACCTTTTATCCAGGGATACCGTAGAAAAAGCCTACACCATTCTAAAAAAACAAAAAATTATAGAATCCGTAAAAGGTAAGGGGTATTACATCGCCAAAATTGACCTAACCATAAAATTGAACGTTCTCTTTTTGGTAAACAAGTTGAGCACCTACAAGTTAAGGATTTATAATTCTTTTGTGAGTCGGATGGGAGCCAATGCGAGGGTCGATCTCGATATCTATCACTGTGAACCCCTTCTTTTCAGTAACATTCTGGAAAAGAAAAAACATTTGTACGACCATTACGTAATTATGCCTCACTTTAAAGATGAAAACATGCAACATATGGGCTGTACCGATGATATACTTAAGTCCATTTTATCCATCCCTGGTGATAAACTCATTATTCTGGACCGAAATTTGAAGAGTCCCTCTGTTGAATCTGGGCGTGTCTACCAGGATTTTACCGAGGATATCCATGGAGCCCTATCCAAAGGTATTGATAGATTGAAAAAATTTGAAAAATTTATCTTGGTCTATCCGAACAAATCGATATACCCCTACCCTACTGGCATTGTCACGGGATTCAAAAGGTTTTGTATCCAAAATGATCTGGATTTTGAAATTCTCAATGAAATCTATGACAGTATGGAACTGCGTCCCAAAGACATCTACATTATAATTGAAGAAAACGACTTGGTCAATTTGGTGAAACAAGCCCGGGACAAAAATCTAAAACTTGGTAAGGATATCGGTATAATATCCTACAATGACACACCTCTTAAAGAATTGTTGGGTATATCTGTGGTAAGCACCAATTTTATCAAAATGGGAGAACAAGCCGCAGATATGATTCTTAACAATTCCTCTCATGAAATAAAAAATGAATTCAACTTTATCCAGCGATTTTCTACCTAGAACAGTCAGAAATGGCTAGCGTTTGGATAGGTTTCACAACAAATAGTTTGAAGAGAAAACTTTTTGGTGCAGTGAAGTCAAGTCAGCATTTTTTTTAACAGTTTCCCCTATTTAGGCCCATACGTCCATCCGAAACAGTACAGTACAGTACAGGATGGCTCCTTTTTCCCAAGTTTCTATCATTGTTGAGGTTTCCATATTTTTTTGCGCAAATTTTTGTCAGTTTTTAAAATTTGATAGTGTTAAAATAACAACCTCATAACAAATCAAACTATTATAAAGTAAACTTGAAAAATGAAAAAAAAATGTAGACAAAGACCTTTTGTTGGAAGGCTGAAATGTAATGTGTCAGCAATGGTTCTCTTCTTTGTTGCCATGTCTTCATTTGTAAGAGCCCAAGAAGTATCAGGAACCATAACCGATATTAACGGAGAACCAATTCCGGGAGTCAATGTTGTTCAAAAAGAAACTACAAATGGAGTCTCAGCTGACTTTGACGGAAATTACTCGATCATCCTAGTTCCCGGTTCCCAGATTCTGGTATTTTCTTCCGTGGGCTTTATTTCCAAAGAAATTACGGTAAACGGTACAACGGTAGATGTTATACTTGAAGAAGACACCCAAAATTTAGATGAAGTTGTGGTTATTGGCTATTCCCAAATACCCAGGGAAAAGGTCTTAGGGGCGCTATCCTCAGTAAAATCCGAAGAGATAGTCCAAGTAACACCTACCAATGCTTTTGAAGGAGCACAAGGAAGATTGGCCGGGGTGCAAATCGCCACCAATGGAGGCCCCGGTGCTGGTTTTGATATTAGGGTAAGGGGAACTTCCACTTTTAGTGCAGGGGGTACGGGTCCACTCTATGTAGTAGATGGACAGCAATTGGACAATATAGATAACATCGACCCCAACGATATTGCGTCATTGGAAGTTTTAAAGGACGGTGCTACCACTGCAATTTATGGAACACGAGGTGCCAATGGGGTTGTACTCATCACTACCAAATCAGGAAAATCTGGAGAATTGAACGTAGACGTGAATATTGTGACCGGAATTAATTCTTTGAATGGCGCCATTCCCGTTGCAAATACGGCACAACGCCTTTTTTATGAAGATGTGCGACGAACTGATTCTCAAAGAGAAAACCCTACCGGAAATCAACGAGATTCCCTAAATCTTTTGCTTCGAAATTCCTTTGATTTACAGGAATTGATAACTAGGGCCGGCTTTAGAAATCAAGTAAATGTTTCATTAAGTGCTGGAAGTGAAAAGCTCAAAGGATATTGGAACGTAGGTTTCCTTAATGAGGACGGAGTGGTTGTAAACAGTAGTTTTAGAAGAATCAATACCCGATTAAAGTTGGATTTTACGCCAAATAAAAAGTTTGCGGCCAGTACCAACTTTAACGCGTCTTTCGAAGAGTTCAGTGGGCTTAATGAAAGTCAAGTTTTTCAACAATTGGTAGAGCGAATCGCATATTTTCCTGTGCTTGAGCCCAACGGGGACTTCACGCCTGAAATCGCCGGACGCCAAAATCCACTTGCCGAAGCAAATCTGCGACAACTGCGATTAAGAACATGGAGGGGTCAAAGTTTCAACGACCTCCAGTATAACATAACACCGACGCTTTCAATTAAGTCTACCCTAGGAATTAATTTCAGGCTGCGAAGAAACAATGATTTCCAACCTTTATTGGTCTTGAACCCAAGAAATACCAATCCATTGGGAAGTATCAGGGACCGTATCGACTATGACATCCAGCAAGAAAATTTTGTGAATTACTATGAAGAGTTTGGGAAACACAGTGTTGCAGGATTTGCGGGGATGCAAATTTTAAGAAGGTTTAGAGAAGAGTTTGGTATTTCAAACGCACTGTTTGTGTCGGAAGACATTCAAACCTTTAACAACGTAGACCCAAATGGTTTGGCAATTAATTCAGACCAAACCTTCAATACACGCAGTAACCTTTTTTCGCTTTTTGCCGGATTCAATTATGATTTTGACAACAAATATCTGATTGGGGCAACGATACGGCGTGATGGATCTTCTCGTTTTGGTGATAACCAAGAATTTGGCTATTTCCCCTCCGGATCTATTGGATGGAGGGTAAGTAATGAGGAGTTCCTGAAAGGGAGCGCAATTGTGAATAATCTGCTAATTCGCTTTGGTTATGGAGAGACCGGTAACGACCGTATTGGAGATTTTGAATTTACTTCTGCCTTTGAGCCAGGAGCTATTTACAATGGTATTAGTGGAGTTCTGCCCACTAGATTGGGGAATCCCGACTTAAGTTGGGAAAGTACCAATCAAACTAACATTGGCCTAGACTTGGGCATGTTCAGAAATCGACTGACTTTAGCTGTTGATTTGTACCGTAAAGACACCGAAGACCTTTTGGCCAATGTTCCCTTACCTGAAGAATCCGGTTTCGGTTCAATACGACAAAACGTAGGCGCTGTCAGGAACCAGGGTATTGAAATAGCCCTTGGAGGTACGATTTTAACGACTAAAAACTTTAGCTGGAACAGTAATTTCAATATCACCTTCCAAGAAAATGAAGTGACCAGACTGGCAGGAGGGACTGCTTTCCAATCAGGGGACTATATTATTGAGGAAGGGGAGCCCATAGGAAACATTTTTGGCTTTAAGAACCTCGGTGTGTTCCCGTTCAGCGAATCCAATGCATTTACCGACGATGGTGTTCAACTGACACCTAATTTTGACGCTGGTGGAGAATTTGTAAACTATACCTTGAACGGCCAGGAATTCACAGGTAATGTTAACCAACTGCGCAATGATGGACGTGTTCTGGAAGGTGGAGATATTTTTTGGGATGATATTGATGGAGATTTTGTAATTACCAACGATGACAGACAGGTGATAGGCAATGGACTACCTCTGGCTTTTGGAGGTTTCTTCAATGATTTCACGTATAAAACCATCAGTCTCAGTTTCCTTTTGGACTATACACTGGGAAATGATATTTGGAGACGTTGGGACGAACTGAGAAACGATTTAAACTCCGCCAACGAAACGCCTGGACCGGATAGAATTGAAGGTGCTTGGTTGAACCCTGGTGATATTACCGTATATCCAAGATTAAATCGAGTGCCGCAGAATCGAGACAGACCTAACAGCTTCTTTGTCACAGATGGGGGCTTTATCCGACTGCGTTTTGTTCGGTTAGGATATGATGTGCCAAAGTCTGCTCTAGAACAGTTGGGATTTCTTAAACAATGTTCGTTTTTCGTTTCTGGGAACAATCTACTCACCTGGACCAATTACCCAGGATATAATCCTGAATTGGGAACCAGGGGCAATCCTTTGCAACCTGGATTGGACAACTTAAGGTTCCCCAACGACAGAGAAGTGATCTTTGGAATTAATCTTAAATTTTAAACCAACTAGAAATGATATCTAAAAAAATAAAAAGCTATTTGATTTTCAGTTTTTCTGTGTTGTTGTTCCTATTTACCTCAGCATGCGATGATTTGGTTGACGAATCTCCTGTTAGCGAGATTGATCCCGAAAATTTCTTTACCAATAATAATGATGCTTTAGCAGCGGTCATCGGAATTTATGATGGTATGCAACCTACGTTTCGGCTAAAACACTATCTATGGGGTGAGTTTCGAGGGGATAGTTATATCAACGGTAACGATGGAGCGACTTCCAACAATATTGAACTTACATCAAACGATGTGACTTCCGGTAACGGTAATGCGGTACGTTGGAACGATTTTTACAATATGATAAATAGGGCCAATGAGGCTATCGTGAACATCCCTCAAATTGAAGGCTTTGACAGCAACCTTTTGGCAGAAGCCCTGGCAATTAGAGCATACGCCTATTTTCAAGCAGTAAGGGTTTGGGGCGGTGTTCCACTGTTCACCGAACCTACACGGGCACCAGACGGACTTCAAAGACCAAGGACTGATGCTCAAACCATATTGAACGAAGTGATCATTCCTGACATGTTAGCCGCGGAAGCTAACTTTGACGAGGGGCGATTGGCAGATGAATTCCGTTTTTCCTTAACCAGTATTTGGGCCTTGCAAGCTGATGTATATGGTTTCATTGGGGACGATGAAAGTGCTAGAACAGCACTCATGAAGATTGTGGATAGTGGCAGATTCCGACTTACGGAATCGGCAGAGGAGTGGCAAAATATGTTTCTAAATGACGATGGAGATCCCTTTTCACTTGTGGTGGAAAGCGACGGACCCCTTAAAATACAAACAGGCCCTGAATTGATAATGTCCCTTCGCTTTAGTCTCGATGAATCGGGAACTGCTAACAGGTCGGGTATTTTTACGCTGTTTTTTGCAGGTATCCCTTCATACACGCTATCGCCTGCTTTGGAAAACAAGTGGATCGAGAAATTTCCCATTGATTCCTTAGGTTGGGTCACAAGGTATCCCGATACAGATCCCGTATTGATTTTACCTGACCCAACGGATGAAAATCCGGCCAACACAACAACCTTCTACGGTGATTTTAGATATTATCTCTGTAGAGAAGGGTTTGTTAACCTAGAAGCCAATGGTGTAGGAGCTGCCAGATTAGCTAAGTACAATAAGGCAAACTATAATGCAGGATTGGATGATTCCGATATCGTTTTATATCGTTATGCACACATCATACTGTATCTGGCCGAAATAGAGAATCGCCTGGGCAACCCGACCAGAGCTTTGGAAATTGTCAACGAGTTCAGGACCGCAAGACAACTGCCCTTGGTGGATGCGGTGGAATTTGGAGCAAGTGAAGATGAACGTGAACTGTTCATTTTAGATGAACGTCAATTGGAATTGGTAGGAGAGGGACAGCGATGGTGGGACCTTAGAAGGACCAACCGGGCACTTGAACTGTTAAATCCAATATTGGATACTTTGAGTACGGGTGTTCCGCTTACCCAAGAACGTCTTTTGTTCCCAATATTCGATGAACATCTTCTAGAAAACCCTATGTTGGATCAAACACCTGGATATTAAAAACAAAAAATACGATGAAAAAATATAGAAAATTAAAACTAGTATTTGCGTCCTTCACAATGACCCTGTTGTTTGGCTGTGACCTGGACTTACAGGAAGGATTTGTTTTTAACCCTGATGTCTCCTTTGAAGATCCATTTTCAAACCAAACTGCATGGGAGTTTCTGACCTCCGATATTGTTATTGGTGAGTTTGATGAGGATGGAGATTTAATCGGTGATAACTTTGACTATTTTATTGCTGCGATCGAAGCTGCAGGATTTGTAGATGAATATAATTCTTCCAATGACGGCAGAACATTCTTAATGCTTAACAATAACGCCTTCACTGGCGATGGTGATGTCATAGAATTGATAACAGGATCTCCGGATGTGGCAGAAGGTGAAACACCCGAACAGGTAATTGCGCGCGCAGATGTTGACGTAATTCGACTTATCCTTCAATATCATATTATCACTACCTATATCACCCAAAATGATCCCTTGGTCGAGTTCAATGTTAATTATGAATTCCAAACCCTGATTCCAGGTGAGGCAGGAAGAATTGTTTTTCGACGAGACGATAGACTACGTGTTGATATTAACAGGTCTCCCGCTCCATTGCCTTCTTCCGCAACGGGCGGTGGAAACAATGAACGAATAAGAAACTACAATTATGTCTTCAACAACGGTATTGGACATAGTTTAAACGATCCTGTCCGGAACCAACCTTATCCGGCCCCGGACAATTGATAATTAGTTTAGTTTATTTGAGTTGGTTTAAAAAAACCCCCATTGATTGTCAATTTTTGAATGGGGGTTAATTTTTACATAATTGTGTATACGATTTGAACCAATGATTTTCTAGCAAAAGATTCTTCCCAAACAAGTCCGCGGCTATTTTTGAGATTGGACCCAACCTACTTTAAAGAGGGTTGTTTAAAAGTTTAAAATAAGTATGAACGGTTCTCCTTTGTCACTTTAAACTTAAGCCTCGTATATGGACGGTTACTCGATCATAACAAAGCCCATGAAGGCCCGCACCAAACTTCTTCATAAATGGGATGTCCAATCTTTCATTGGTCGCCGCATCTTGGGTCATTTCAGAAATCAATTGGGATACTTTTTTATCCATTTCCTCGTATCCCGAATTGTTAGCGTTCTTAAATTATCCCCACAGCTATAGCTCAATGCAACAAGGAGGTATACTGCAATAGCCGTTTTTTCATTTTTGGTTTAGTGGTTTTTCAAAATTCCGGATTCCCGGTACTATTCTAATATGGATTCCTTCCTTGCTTTTGGGCCATTTTTTTACTGTGAGCTTTTGGGCAACGGAATCCCATTCAAAGTCTGTTGGGTTTATTTCAGGAGGGCATTTGTAAACTTGTAATCCAACACGTTTAAGTGGGTCATGAAAAAGAACCACATTCGTATCAATGAGAATTGAAAATCCGTCGGGATAATGTCTGTTGGCACCAACAAAAATAGTTGAAATCCCTTTTTGGTTATCGGGTATAACCTTAATGTCCAGTATCCGCTTTGCGTGATTGAACATAAAGGATTGTATATCCCCTGCAATGGTCTGGGGGTAGGGCCTTGCAATAACATCGGTTATGTATTTTCGTTCTACCGTTCCTGCATCCTTTTTGTCACTGAATATGGCCCAAGTAGAGGGTCCTCCAGGAAGAAAATTCTGCATGCTCCTATTTCCCAAAAACCAGGCCTTGATGGTCCCTACTCCCATTTCGTCAAACACTTCGGCGGTTCGTATGTAAAGTTCCCTGTATGCCAATTGGCCCAGTTTTCCAGATATTGTAGTATCAGTAACGGAAAAAGTGGGAAATCCCCATTCTCCAATTAGGATTGGGGCATTCAACAAATCGGACTCTTTATCAAACCGATCCATGACGGGCTTGATGAAATCAATCTTGTCCTGATAAATATGGGGCGCAAAAATGATATTGGACCTATTCAAAGGAGCCGTAATTTCTGCATATTGGTTGTTGTCTATGCCTTCGCCTTTGTTCATGAAAATGGACTGTATCAATACTTTTTTGTTAGCATTGATAGCATGGCATTCGTCGATAATCTTCTGATATAGTGGAATTAGATGTTTTTTGGTCAAATCATCGTAAGAAATGTCCATGGACAATTTTCTAGGTTCGTTGACAATGTCATAGCCCAAGACAAATGGGTTTGAGGCAAACCTTTTCCAGACCACCTTCCAAGCATTGATGTAGGTCTGATGTTCGTTGTTTTGATTCTTCCAAAAGTCTTCCCAAACAAAACTATCTACCCCATAAACTGTCATCTTAAATACGGTCTTTATCGCCATTTTTTGACCAAGGCCCACTAGAGTGTCAAGCTTTTTCAAATAATCGTTATCTAGGGCACCGCCAGGGAAGCTGCTCAATTTACCCAGTTCCAATCGAATAACTTGGGTGTTGGCACCCAAACGTACCATTCGCAAGTAATCATTTGCATCAAAAAACACCTCTCCTTTATGGTCGTTTGTATTTACGACAAATCCTCTGGGTATGACATGACGACCTTTTCCATCCTTTAAACCATGTTTAATTTGTCCAAACCCCATTGAACAAATCACTACGGTAAAACTGAAAAATAAAAAGGCTTTGTTTCTTTTGAATTGACGCATAGGAGCAAGATAAATTGAACCCTTTTAATAAGTATCCTGTGGTATCTAATTGTACCCCCGCTCCTTTAAGACGCAATAAAAAATGGGACAAACCTACATTTGCCCCATCTTCATAACTAAACTCAACTTTTAATTCAGATGTTAATGGAATATCATAACATCTTTTTTATCGATATCCATTGTTGGTTGGATCTGATTCTAGCAAAGCGGGATTCTGCTCTAATTCCTGCAACGGAATAGGCAACAAAACATGCCATGGCCTTATGTTAATAGCAGGTTCCCAAAAACGATATTCCAGGTCTTGTACCACATCCAATAGAATCCCCCAACGAATTAGGTCATATCGTCTATGTGCTTCAGCAGCCAATTCCCATTTGCGCTCATCATAAATTGCTTCTCTAAAGCCCTGTTGGTCCAGACCGGTCAAATCCCATTCGGCCTGCGTTTCATACGCCCTTTGGCGAATGGGGTTCAAGTATTGAAATGCCCCTGTTGGTCCGTTCAATTCATTTTCACATTCAGCTGCCATTAAATACACATCGCCCATACGAAACACCATTCGGTTATCCTCATGATTGAAACGTGGGGAAGTTGCAAGATCTAAATTCCAGAATTTTGGCATGTACGGGAAATTGAGCTCGAACCCTAAGTAATTATCCAAGATATTGAGTGGTCTTCTTAAATCATTCAATGGAAATTTCTCAGCAAAATCTTTTGAGGCTACTTGCAAGCCCGTACCATTAAAAGCTTCACCTCTTGCGCTCAGCGCATCGGCCAATGCGCTCCTTTCATCAGAATTGGCAGGCTCATCCCGTAAACGAGGGTTGAACATACTGGGCCTCCAGTTACTGTTCCCAGCAAAGGCCGCTCCTGGAAAAGCGGGGTCAAATTGACCCGTGATGTCCCTGGCAAAATCCAATGACCAAATGATTTCAGCATTATATTCATTAGCGGGATCAAAAACTTCCGCATAGGTCGGTAAAAGCACATGAGGTGATTCATTGATGATTTCCAAAGATTTGTTCAAACCGGCCTGCCAATTCTGCTGTTTCATGTAAATTTTCGCCTCGATAATAGCAGCCGCCCATTTTGACGCACGACCTCTTTGGTCATCAGGATATGAATCCGGTAATATTGATTGAGCAAACTGTAAATCTTCGATAATACCGGCAATGATTATATTTTCATCTGTTCTGCCCAAAACCCTTACTTCATCAAGAGACAGGGCTTCTGTGTAGTATGGCGCATCACCCCAAAGATTGGTAATATGCCAATAACTTAGCGCACGCAAAAATCTTGATTCTGCGATAACCTCGGTACGCACTTCTTCAAGTATGGCTTCATTATCCGTTACCCGATCAATAATGAAATTTGAGTTGAAGACGACCCTATACAGGTCTTTCCATGTATCGGACACACTCATTTTTTGAACGGACACATCGGCCAGTGCCTCATTCAATGAGTAATTACCAATAGGTTCAACAAAATTGGCAACACGGTTCGGTTCTATGATATCGGCACCATTGTCATAAAAATGATCAAGGCCAACCTGACCGTATATGGAATTATTTTTTAAAATGGCATAAGTACCCTGAATGGCCTGTCTGGCATCATTATCCGATGCAAAAAACGTTTCAGGGGCAATTACCGCTCTTGGGTCTTCTTCCAAAAACTCTTCACAACCAAAGAGAGCGAAAATTAGTGCTAGCAATACATATATTTTCTTTGTTTTCATATCTATTTTTTTAAAAAGTTACATTTAGACCAAGTGTAATAATCCGAGGATTGGGATAATTCGCATCTAAAAATCCAAGTGCTATATTGCCAAATTGATTATTACCTTCATTAAAGTTATTGGCCTCAGGTTCAATCAACCTCGTCTTGGAGAACAACAATAAGTTGGCGCCAGATACGTATACTGTTGCATTTTTTACTCCCTTAAAGATTTGTTCGGTTGGAAAGTTATAGGCCAATCGTACCGTTTTAAGGCGTATATGTGAACCATCCTCTACATATTCTGAGTTAATAGGTGTATTTGTAACGGAATCTCCACCTGCCCGGGGAATGTTGGAGGTTGGATTATCAGGTGTCCATCGATTCCTTAAATCTCCGAATTTCACTGCTTCACCGCGATTAAAATAGTGATTGCGCATTCTTAAATTAAATACTTCATTGCCCGTGGTACCCTGAAAGAAAAAGGAAAAATCAAAATTCTTGTAGGAAAATGAATTTTCAATACCAAAAATCAGGTCGGGAAACGGACTCCCCAAAACGACATTGTCTTCAGTTGAAGCGATTCCATCTCCGTTCAAATCCTCGAAATGAGGTCCCCCAACGACCTGGGGATCAGTTCTTCCTGAGGCATCGATTTCCTCTTGGCTCTTCCAAGTACCTAAGTAATTCAATCCTGTGTAAACCGGAACCGATTCCCCAACAATCAATCGTGTATTACCTGATCCAATGATAGGGTCCACAACTAAATCTATGAATTCTTGACCGCCAAGATCTAATATTTCATTCTTATTGGAAGCCAATGTCAAGGTAGTATTCCAACTAAAGTCATTATTGGTTATATTGGTGGAATTCACCAGTAATTCCCATCCTCTATTTTCGAGTGACCCCACATTTTGCAACTGACTTGTAAAGCCAGTTTGTCTAGGAATGGTCACATCCAATAGCAAGTCGTTGGTCTCTTTATAGTAATAATTGAATTCCGTAAAAATTCGACCTCCGAACAGCGATGCTTCCAGAGCGATGTCCAATGAAGTAGTGGTTTCCCATTGTAGGTTTGGATTAGAAGGCCTACCCAAGGTCAACCCAGGCACCTCGGCACCATTAAGTGTTGTGTTTGCCTCGGTTAGCACACCCAGTGTTCTGTACGGTCCAATCGCCTGATTGCCTGAACGCCCCCAACTAGCTCTTAACTTCAAATCTGAGAACACATTTTGGTTTTGCATAAATGCTTCTTCGCTGATTTTCCAGGCTCCTGCAATTGAAGGATAGAACTCATACTTGTTTCCTGGCGCGAAAACAGAACTACCATCTGTTCTTCCTACCAAGGTTAAGAGGTATTTATTCTTATAGTCATAGTTGATTCTTCCGAAAAAAGAAGCGATTTGAAATCCACTAAAGTCACTACTTACCACCGATCGGATTGGGTCGGAATTGCCCAAGTTGTTAAACCCCGTGGCATCACTGGTAATCCCTGCTGCCTCTGCTTCCGTAATTTCAGTTTCCACTTTTTGAAAGGAAGCACCCGCAAGTACGGTCAAGCCATGGTTTTCATCGATATCGGTTTGATATTGTATGGTATTTTCATTGTTCCAACCTACACCTGCCACGGTTCTTACGCTCGCTGTTCCCCCATCGGTTATACCTATGGCAAGATTCCCAGGCAGCTGACTGGAATTAAATCTATTTCGTTTCACATTATTGAACTCTGGACTGAACGTTGAACGAATGGTCCAACCTGGCGCTGGCCTGTATTCCAAATACGCCGTGGCCAATAAGTTATTGGTAAAAGTCTCGTTGGTATTCAGCTCGAAATTGGCAAGTGGGTTATTAAATGGCGAACCAACAACATCATTAAATCCATTAAAGGTACCATCATCATTAAATGCAGGTTGCGTCCGTAATGTTCCAAAGGCATTGGCGCCAAAACTGGTGAGTCCATTTTCATTTTTGATTCTGGAGTAATTGATACGGAAACCCGTCTTCAGGTTGTCACTTAAATCAATATCCAAGTTCGACCTAAAAATGAATTTTTCTATCCCCGTACTTTTTACAATACCTTCTTGATTATAATAATTAAAAGAGTTATAATAATTCACGTTTTCTGACGATCCTGCAATTGACAAATCCACATTATAAATGGGAGCGGCACCGGTCGTCAAATCAATCCAGTCGTTGTTGGGGTACGTAGATGGATCATCTGGGAAAGGGATTGCCACTCCACGGAACTCAGCATGTTCATTGGTAAACGCGATTTGTTCTTCTCGAGTTAATAAATCGGGTAGTTCAGGCAACATTTGCATACTGGTGAATACATTAACGCTAACTTGAGGTTTCCCCGCTCTTCCCCGCCCACTTTTGGTGGTGACCAAAACCACACCGTTCGCACCTCTGGAACCATAAATGGCAATAGAAGAGGCATCTTTTAAAATTTCAAGGGATTGAATATCGTTGGGATTGATATTGTTCAAGTTGAAGTTGGTTCCGACCACGATACCATCAATTACAAATAACGGTTCGTTGCTACCCGTAATAGAGTTACCTCCCCTTACTCGAATGGCCGTACCCGCTCCGGGGGCCCCGCTCGCTTGGGTCACCTGAACACCGGCGGCCCTACCTTGTAACACCTGATCTACTCTTGAAGTGGGAATCTGTGTTATTTCTTCAGAACTGACCGATGATACGGAACCTGTCAAATCAGATTTGCGCTGGGTACCGTAGCCGATCACCACTACTTCGTCCAATTTATTGCCTGCCTCTAGATTGACATCAATTTGTGTTTGATCGCCCACGGGAATTTCCTTTGGAGTATACCCGATATATGAAATTAACAGCACATCACTAGGACTGGCTTCAATACTAAAATTTCCATCAAAATCGGTCGAGACACCATTTATGGTCCCTTTTACCACTACCGAAGCCCCGGCAAGTGGACCATCAGAATCGGATACCGTTCCCGTAATCGTTTGCTGCGACCATGCCATAAAAGAACATAGGGTAAATAAAAGTCCAAAAAGTCCAATCTTGCGTTTTTTTGTTTTAAGTTTAGTTTTTATCATAAGATTAATTCATTTAGTTATCCGTTCCAATCAAATGTTAAATTATCGTTAACCTAATTTTGGAGCATCCTGTACTGTACTGTGCTGTACCGGGTTTTTTTTAATGATGGCCTTGGAGATATTAAACTATGACTAGGCTGGATGATTTTTAAAAAATCATTTTTTACTATTTAAGGAATTACTTTTTTTGAGATTTGTAGGGAATTACAACAACCGTCTCATAATTAAATAGTTAGTGGTCGGTCATACTGAACGAGTTGCTGTAATGAAAATCAAAGGGTATCAAGAACTCGGCGTGGATGGAAAAATCTATACCTCATGGTGCGAAAAAAAGGTCGTAGGCTTTCATCTATGATTTGTCTTTTTTCAGCACTCCGTTCACCTGGGCCTTCTGCTCCACAAAATAAGGTTGAGAAGTGTATTTTCAATTGGTATTTTTCTTTTGCAACTTTCGGGGGCAAAGGCAAGGCTATTTTCGCTACATTAAATATGCATCTTGAATTACTTATCACATGGATAAATTCGCAAATCGAATATCATTTAATTGCTAAAATTTGTCTAAAAACCAGAATCACAGAAATTTACCTTGTTATTTTCCATCTCAGAAAAAGTATACAAGTTTACCCGTATGAAAGTTTTCATTTTCCTTGCTTTGATGATAGGAGTGGACAAGAGATATTGAAGGGCCAAATTAGTAGCTTACAACTTACCAAAATAAATGCTGATGTATCTCTTTGCACAGATGGAAGCTGTAATTAATTGTCATTGATTTTTACATATCCCATCATACTCTTTTTTTTCTTGTAGATAAAGAAACCAATTATACCAACCAAGAGCAACACTCCAACTAGTAGGGTTGGTAGGAAAATACTAGGAAACTCTATTTTGTTAGATTTCCCACGGTGAATAAAGCCAGCCCAGTAGAAAGGATGTCTGAGTTTGGCATTAGATGTATTCTTCAGATACTTGGTCTTGGCCTTTTGAATGGCAACAGCAGTAGAATTTCCTTCCTTTAGACTTTTATAAAAATCCTCCATGATGTTTTTCGAGTATTTATCGGAGATGGACCAGAGCGTAGATATGGTATTGGGAACACCTGCATATAAAAAAGCATTGTTCAAGGAGATGACACCTTTTCCGGTCTCAAATTTTCCAATTCCCGTATCACAAGCACTAAGAACCACGAGATCGGTATTGAACTTTACATTGTACAGTTCCGATAGATAAAGGGGACCGTCAGTAAAAATGAGACTGCTCAATTCAGGTTCTTCATTGTTCAGAAAGGCATGCATGGCTAAATGGATGATACTTTTTTCCGAGGCGTTCTCCAAAAAATTGGATTTTGATGCCTCAGATTCAGAAAAAATAACACCATTAGTAATCGATTCTACAAGTTTACCTTCTTGAAGAGCACCTTCTAATGCATAAAAATCGTTTCGAAAAGCAAGTTGTTCGGTACTTTTTAGATTTGCATCATATGAAGGGGTAAAAATGACTATGTCTTTCTTTTGAGAAGTCCCGGAAGTTTCTTCAAAACCTAGAAAAGAAATACTTGAAGAATAATTGATTGGTGTTGTTTCCACCAGGTATCCATCTTGGCAGGTAAGGGTTTCAAAGGGAAAGTAATTTAAGATTTTGTCGGGGATAATGGTATGTTGTTTTGAAAGCTCGTTCTCTGAAAACCCCAAGGTTGAGAACAACGTGAGCCCCATCTCTTGAATGATGGATATTTTGGAAGATGGTTGCCCAAGCAGTTTTAAGTATTCCGTAATACTAGAAGCTATATCACGGTAATCTCCCAAATCCGCAGTTTCAATACTGGAACCTTTGATTTTGAACAGATATAGTTTTTCTCCTAGCTTGTTGTATTGATATATGACCTGTTCATCGGCAAGCTTTTTTTGAAAGCCACTTAACTCGAAAGTATATTTTTCAAAGTAGTTGTACGAATTGTGATACTTTTCAATAATGCTCTGAACGTTTTTAAGTTGTATCTCTTTGTCTGATATGGCGTCAGAAAAGCGATTGGAATTTTGGGTGGAATCTGATAGTTGGAGATTAAGGATTGTTGCGCTAAGTTGTTTTTCCAAACTTAAAAGTGAATCGGGTGCATTGTAAACTGTGTTTTTTTGGTTGAGCAAAAAATGGTGCCATAAAAATTTGGATTTAAAATTGACCAAACTTTCAACAACATCGGTGGTACTATTGGTGCTCCCTTCAAGCGATGTCTCTGAGCGCAGTATTCCAGAGATAATTTCATCAAAAACAACTTCTAATTTATCCGTGTAAAGATTTTTGCGATAGCTATTCTTGAATTGCTTTAAAGCAATTTTGAAAACATGATTTTTTACCAATGCTACTTTCTTTTGCAAGTGCTCTTGGGAAGCTGATAATGACTTTGCCAATTCCAGCAATTTTATGGCGTCGTTCAACCTAGTGGAAGGCTCGTATTCGTCTATAATTTCTTCATCTTGAAGTGATTTTTTAATAGGCGTTTTAGAAAAACAAATAATAGCGGAATGAGCATCTTTCAGCATTTTTTCTGTTTCATTCTGCTCTGCCCAAATACTTGCCCTGGACACAAAGAGAAATCCTTTTAATTGTCTCGGTAATTGAGGTTCCAGTTCCGCAAACATTTGGAGGGCTTCATCATTGCTACCTAGCTGTTTTTTAGCTTTAGCAACATTGAGTTTAAAGTAATTTCTATAGACCACAAAAGCATCCTTGGGGGTTTTCTCTAAAGCCTGTTGAAAATAGGGTAAGGCGCTCTCAGGTCGATTGTTATCAAAAAAGAAAAGACCTACGTAGTTGTAACAGGAAGCATAATAATATTGGGCTCTTTTTGATAACTTTTTGTCTTTGATATATGCTTCTACACGCTCTAAACCCCTCAAAAGTGCTGCTTCATCATTACGGTCCGTGAATAGTTTCAGTCTGGTGGCCAATAAATCCAAAGGATAGGCAAATTCGTTTTGCGTCTGTTTTTCCGCTTCCCTAAAATAGGCTGCGTTTTTCCAATAGATTTTCTCAACCTTGCCCAAATAGTACTCGGCTCTATCATAAAATCCATAACGAATCAGATTTTTCGCAAACCCTATTTGAAGACTAGAAAGCATGTTCTCGTCATAGTCTTTCGTTAGTCCTTCATAGATGGCAAATACCTCTTCGTAATCATCAAGTACATCTTCCCCTGCTCCAAAGTCACTTAATATGGCAATCCTTGTTAACAATAGTTGGGCGTATAGTTCGGTAGGGATGGTGTAATACGCTTCCCAAGTAGTCATTGCTTTTTCAATATAAAACAAGGCCTCAGTTGAATTGCGAACGGCTTGCTTTAAGTCGGAAGCATAAGAATAGTAACTATTGACCAATCCCAAAGTATCCAAAGGACTGGTTTTTTTAACGGCTTGAATTTGGGCCTCGTGATAGACCTTGCGCTTTTCTTCATCGGCTGTCAGCTTCAAAAAGGTAGGCCGGTACTTGCTAAATAATTTTGAATTGTCGCCATCTTCCTCTAAAATGGATTGCAATAGCAAATCTGCAGCACTTTCGGGAGATATTATTTTAATGGAATCAATCCGGGATAGCGTACTTTTATCTAATTCTTGGGCAACTACGTTTTGGGCTAGAAAAATGAAAAAAATAAGCCAGATTGCATGGGGAATCCAGTTTGGTTTTGGCATTTTATGGAAGTTGAATGTTTGGTTGTCTTGAGCAATTTAGTAAATTATCTGGTCGGGAAACATTTAAGTTAGGGTAACTGTATATGATACTCAGCAGCCATAATGGAAGTCAATTGAAATCCGATGCGCTCTCCACCGGGCGCTTGGTAATGTTCTTGGGTTACAAGCGCACCTTCTGGAAGTACAAATCCATAATCTTGGCTAACTGGCATACCCAATTCCGACAATACCTCATCCACAAGGTATAGTGCCTTTGTTGGCAAATTAGTTTTTACCACAAACAGCGTAACAGTATCTTGGGTCATGGGATAGGTTCTTTGATACCGCATGCTCTTCAGTTTTTTGGGATAATATTTATTCACTCCAAAGGTTTTTGTTTCGTCCATTGCTTTAAAAAGTGTTTTGAAATCACCTCTACCATACTGGATTTTTTCGGTTAGCCCTTCCACCTCCGTAAGGTTCTCTTTGACAGTTTGTTGGTTTCCAAACTCATCAGTATATCCTACGGTGTAAGTCTTATCTGGATGGACAATAATGTAATCGGTCATTTCATCAGCATAGTTTGAGATATGTTTTTCCAAAAGTACAGTACCACTTTCTGGGTCTACATAAAAACCATATTCTCCAGTTGCTGGACCCTGCTCAGACGAAATGGTTTCGTTGTAATAACTGAAGTGGTAGCTTTCGGAAAAGTAATAGTGCCCTCGCTCTGGATGCCAATTTTGATTGCGATAGGAAATGGTATCCTTGACTGTTTCCTCGGAAGGGACTTCTGCTGTTTCCACGTGCCAGCTATCAGCCTCCAAAGGTGTAGCTATTACACTTTTGGGAGGCTGTTTTTCTTTGCAGTTAAAAAAACAAACAATAGCTAAAAAAAGCAATAAGGTATTCCTCAAAAACAATGTAAAGAATTCTATTAGCTTATAATCGACTATAATTTCTCCACTTTGAAGCTTATGGCACTAACAGATAGACGATGATAGATATAATATTCTTTTCCCAATTGTATATCTTTCAACGGAACTTTACAACGGTCCCAACCTCCCCAATCCTTTCCAGTCATTTCCGTATTAATATTTATTTCAAAATCAAGTGTGGGATTTCCCTTGGCTGCCTCTCCCACAAGTTTAAATTCCCTTACTTTATCTACATCAATCGAGGCATTGTTTCTTGAAGAAGAATTTGAAGTATAACTTTTATCGCTACTATTCAAATATTTGTCAACTGTTATACCTGGTCCTCTAGCATTTCTTTTAGAACTTTTTGGATAATCCCAAAAGCGGTTAGGCTTTCTATGTAGTGGGGGTATGGGCACTAAACCAGATTTTATTTTGGTTTTCAAGTATACACCCATAACACCATATATATTACTTCCTTTACTGCTGACTATCTTATTTATAAATACTCTATACGTGCCTGTAAAGTCACTTTGATTAGAGGCTACACTCTGCTTACTTGCATCATAATAGTAAATAGCCTTATTGGTCGCTATGGCCCAGATTTTTCCGTTATGGACAGCAACATCTTTAAAGTCATTTCGGGTACCTGGCAACAACACCCATTTTTTAGTACTTTTTACCCATTTATAAATACCTTTATTTCTGCCCACGGCATATACTATACCGGTTTTATGGTCCAATGCAATCTTTAAGGGCTTACCATTAAGGTTGTATACATTGCCTCGCGAATAGCGTTTAAAGGCGTTGTCGGACATTCTAAGGTGCAAGTCATTCACCGATGTACCAATAACTTGATTTACACCACCACTTTTATTATTAAGTCCAGTTGCCAAATCCCATTTTGAGGCGTACAAACGGCGTAGCTTTTTACCCGTATCCAAAGCCATAATGGTACCATCCCTTAAGCAAATCACCTCATTGGTCTTAATTCCAGGAATTTTAATCCAACGACCATTGGAGGCTAAATACACATCTTTTGCTGTGGAGGTCATATATACCACACCATCTTTGGTCACAGAAACTGAAGTCGCATTTTTCGACTGTGTAGCATAGGGTAAGAACTTTTTACTTCGAGTATTGTATTTCTTAATGTTTTTAGAAGCGTTCACCGCATATACGCTACCGTCCTTTGGGCTGATGGCAATGTCGGTGGCTTGACCGCCAACCATTACAAACTGTTGCGCCTGGGTTTTAAGGGTAATGAAACCAAAAATCACAATAACTGTCGCACAAAAAATATTTTTCATCTATTCAATTCGTATACATTAATACTTAGATACTTTTGGACTTTTTCTCACAGTAAAACTGAATACCACCGGATTAACCTTTCCTTTTGTACCAACAGGTTCTGCATAAAGTTCAACATTGTACTTACCAGGCGGCATGAGACCTGTACTGCCTTTTTTTATCATTTGCACTCCCTCTTCCTCAGGGTCAATGGCCAATAAGCCAACAAAATCAAAGGCTTCGGCAGGAATACCCATGTCTCCAGGAAAATAGGCCAGTGGAACTTTACGTACCACATTTTTTACCAGCTTACCATCTTTTCTGACCACTGTCTTAAAATTGAAAAAGACAATTTCTTCCTTGTAAACGTTTTTGACCAAATCCCTCCCGCTAAAGTTGAATTTGAGTTGGTATTTCCCTGTTTTGAACTCCTTAAAAAGTTGTACTGCAGAATTAGACTCAAGTTTTAACTCGATTTTGGTTTTTCCGTTCAAGGTGAGTTCGCCTTCGACACTTTGTGCATTTCCGATGATAACGCAACTCAAGAGAACGAATATGGTTTTGAATGTGTTCATTTTTTAGTTTTTAAAGAATTTTGAGTTTTTAAGAATCGCTATGGCACTGTTTTTATAGTCGTGCTGTTTAGCATTTTTATCATTAATGGTGTAGGTAGGCGGTACGACCAGAAAAAGGGTATAGCCATCCATTTTCACCTCCAACTTGCGCTGTTTCCCGATCCAAATTGCTGCTTTTCCTAAACCGGATACATATTCGGCAGATTTCAGGGATTTCTTTCGCCACTCCCATTGTTCTTGCCAATCGGCTTCGTCTTCGGATATATCTTCAACCACTGTGAGATTTCCTCTTGAGTATTTAGAAGGTGTATTGTCCAACGTTAAAAAGAAGTCGCAATACTTTCCTGTATAGCGGCGTTTGGGGTCTTCCTGGGCATCTGTTGCACCCGAAACCGCAAATTGCTTTTGTACAGTGTTCATGTCAATGTATCCACATAGGTTTTCGGACAGTTTGGCAAATGAAAAAGCATTGCCCTTAAAATTTTTATTTTCCAAATCATCAGAACCTGTTTCTTGGCCAATGACCGTCTTTTTATCCCCAAAACAACCACTAAAAGTGAAAGACGTTATTAAGGCAATACATAGTATTTTGTAGTTTTTCATAATGGTATTTCTTAGTTGATATATCCGCATGCTTTGGCCATGGCCAAGGCCGCTTTTTTATAATCTCTATTTTTAGTGGCTTCGTCTTTGTTCAGTTTATTTCCTGGCGGATTTATATTTAAGGTATACCCCTCAAATTTTATGTTCAATACTCGTTTACTTTCATTCCAAAGGGCTGCCATACCGGAAGTTTCTATCCACTCTGAGGATTTAGAAGTAGACTTTTGGATTGCCCATTCTTCAGCCCAATCTTTACCGTAACCGGTACTGGTGTTTGTAACTGTACCGTCAGCGTTCTTGCCATTATCTGGTATCATGCTAATTGAACCTCTAAGCCATAAAAAATCATTTTCACCATCTTTAATATAAAAATTGCATATAGGGGGAGAGTTTGGCACTCTTCTATCCGATTTTGAGATGTCATTAAATATCACTTTGTCCTCCATGACACTATACATCGATGCAATAACGGAGGCCGACATATTTTCACAAGCGCTACTATTCATATCATAGTTAATACGATTGCCCTTAAAGTTTTTATTAACAAAACTCGTGTTTCCCATTTCTTCTATATCAGCCATTTTTTTATCACCGAGGCATGATTGTGCCAGTGCAATCACCACGAGGTAATAAGTGATTTTTCTAATCCTAACATTCATAAGTTTTCATTTTGATTTGATTAAAACATTTTCTTGTAGTCTTTGGCATTGATACGAAGAGCTATATCATCATTGATAGCTGTCACAGTGCTCTTCGTGGTACCACTCTTGGATGTTGCGGAAAATTCCATAACAAAGCCCAAAACTCCAGTTTGCTCTACAGCTTGTTGACTGCCGAACATCCAGTTGGGAATGCTTACTTCGGGAGCTGCCCAAAAACGCACGGTACCTTCATCATGGGTCACTACGTATTCCTCGCAGGTATACCCAATAATGGTTTTTGTTTTTCCTGTCTTTTGGGGTTGGGTGTAGTCATATTCTCCCATTTCAGGCATTTGTTGTGCTTGACCTCCAGCCATATCTTGGTTCATCTGTATTTTCATCATGGGAGTATCGACAAAAACCCGTACTTTTTCTTTATCCATAACAATGACAGAATTACCTTCTACCTCTCCATCGCCGTAGGCACTCATATCGGCTTTCATACCGAAATAATTGGTATTTGAATTAATCAAGTAAGAGATGGGATAGCTCTCTCCTTCATCCGTAGAGACCTGTGTTTTTATCTCAAAATCAAAGTCATAAATTCCAGGTTCACCGTCTTTTAAGGTAAAAGCGGGACTCGTTCCTGATTTCTTTTCAGTAGAACTAGTGTTCGTGCCGCTTGTAATTCTCTCTATTCTAGGAGTATTGACCTGGACTTGGCCACTAAATCCACTGCCATCAAAACTGAACTGTACCTCTTGGTCATTTAATGCAGAAAGAGTAAGAGTACCGTTGATTTGAGGATTGTTATGTACCAACTCAAATTCTGGGTCTTCCTTACGTTGCCAGTCATCTGCTGGCAAATAAGCCCCTAAAAGTCCATCATAATAGATGGTAAGGTTTCCATCTTGTGGAAGGTTTACGGTCAAGGGCAGCGTTGTTGTTTCATCAACTAGTTGGTTGATGGTAATTGCAAACCTGTCATCTGCATCAGCGCCATGGGTTCGCCACCAAGCAGATATTTGGGTATGGCCAACATCCTCATCAAGGGTTACCGTAGGTTGTTCTATTTCAATTATTTCGATAGGTCCATGGTTTGGTCCCGTAACGGTAGCTGCCCCAAAGCTTTCCACCTTTGTTTTTTCGGTTTGGACCGTATTATCGGACTCGCTTTTCTTTTTTCTCTTCTCCTTTTTCTTTCCAATGGCAAAAATACTATCGAAGGCTTTTTCTATGGTTTCTACAGCCTTTTCCTCCGCTTTTCGGTCAACAGTTTCTTCCGCAGCCCTCTTTACCTTTTCTTTCAATTTTTTAAAGAACTGTGCATCGGCATGTTGAAAAACACTGAAGACTATCAAGTAGAAAGTTACTTTTTGTATTGATTTCATATGTTTTGGTATGTTATTATTGTCTTTTGGTTTTGAAAAAAGACAAAAGGTTAACAAGCTTTTAAAATATTTTTTTGAATTCGGTGTTAACCTTCGTAGTTTTCCTTTGACTAATGGCCAAGAACAGCATAACCGTAGAAGACCGATTACGGAAAGGTGATAAGCAAGCTCTCGAAGAAGTGTATGTACAGTATAAAAGGACTTTTTTGTCTTTTTTTGGGTCAAGAACCGAGGGTAATGTTGACCTGGAAGACCTGTATCAGGATAGTGTAATCGCCTTATACCAAAATTTTGTTCTCAAAAATTTACAATTAAAAAAAGGGAGTTTGAAAACCTATTTGTTTGCCATTGGAAAGAACAAATTGGCAGCAAGTTTCAAGGAAAAGTACACGCCCTTACGACAAGAATTAGGGTTTGCCGAGACTTTTTTTGAGATTGATGAAACCCAGCTTAGCATAGAGCAAAAGAAGCTTATTCAGGGGTATATCAAACTTGGTGAAAAGTGTAAGGAAATATTGAGGTTATATTATTATCGCGGATTGACCGACAAGGAGATTGTGGAGCAGACAGAATATAAAGATGAAAACACCAGTAAAAGTAATCGATCTCGGTGTTTGAAAAAACTTAAAACGTTAATCCATGGCGGCACAAAATAACGAGGCCCTTTTTCGAAAAAAGATACTTGGCTTACTATCGGCCGAGGAGGAACGCCTGTTTGATCTACAATTTTCGGATAATAGTGATTTTCGAGAACAATACTTTGTATACAAGGAAATGATGGAGGTAGTAATCATTGCCGAAAAGAAAGCCCTTAAACAAAAGTTGGAACGTCTAAATCAATCAAAAAAAAAGAAGCTGAAATTATGGTTACCTCTGGCGGCTTCTTTTATTTTACTCATCGGGTTGGCCTCAATTTTTTATTCTAGAGATACGAATGATTTATACGACACCTACTTTGATACCTATCCGAACCTTATACTTCCTACTACAAGAGGTGGCCAAGAAAACGGAGGTATTTTGGAAAAAGCATTTTTCAATTATGACCGCAGACAATTTGAGGAAGCCAATAGAGCTTTTGAGACCTACTTGCAAAATAACAAAGACTCTAGGATTTCCTTTTATCAAGCCATGGGATTAATGAATTCAAGGAAGTTGGAGGAGGCGAAGAAAATACTGGTGTCAGTAGAAAAATCTGAAAACGAAAGTTTTGAATACATGCAGGAGACGAGATGGTACTTAGCTTTGTTGTATATGAGAGAAGGAAATAAAGAAAATGCAGTAAAGCTTTTAGAAACTAATAAAGCAAAAGAATCAGATTTTAAGTTAGAGGAGACCGATGACTTACTCGTTTTTTTAAAAGAATTGGAATAACAGGACTCAAGTTCTTCTTCAAACAAATTTGATTCTCAACGCAGGCTTTTTAGCTATAGATAGTTCAATATATTTTAGGCTTCGGTTAAATATAATTTAGTTAATATACTATCACCAAAACTATACCCGATATTACGTTTTGAAACACAGATTTGGAGATGCTACAAGTATGAAACAATAGATATTCTCCGTCTTTATTTAAAGCTAGTTATCCTAAAAAGTGTCATACTTTTCATTTTTTTGAACTGTTTGCAACAAAAAGTCTCAGAAGTTATAAACCTCTGAGACCCTATGAATACTAGTGATCGCGGAAGGATCACGGCTTCTTTTATATCTATTTGATATTCAAAAAGTTAATTTCAATTTTTCAAAAATGCTCACCGATTCGGTCACCATTTCTCAGTAGCATTTTAAATGGACTCCTTTACATTCAAATTTCATTAAAATTCATTGAAATTCAAAATATCTTCTTGAAATAAGGTGTCAAATTTCTTCTCAAAACATAAATGGCTCGTATACCGTTGCACATTTATTTTTCAAGACTATCGTAAGACAACTTTTATTTATTGACTTTTGTAGCAACAAAAAAATTATGTTTTATATCATAAAAAGCAGGTTTAAGCTGACTTTTTTACGATAAAAAATCAATATAGATTTTATTATTTGTATCATTACAGTCAGGTAAAAGCTGACTTTACCGATATGAGAACAAAAAACATTTCAACACAATCCAATCAAATACTCTCCTACTTCAATAATAGAGATAGGGATTGTTTTACATATGCCGATGCGAAAGATGCACTACCTCAATCCAGTGAAAGTGCTTTGAAGGAACTTTTGAGCGATATGGTTAAAAGAGGTTTACTCATGCGACTTAAAAAGGGGCTTTATTTTATTATTCCCTTTGAAAAAGACCCTGAATCCTTTATGCCCGATTGGCATCTTGTTGCTGGGTATCTTGTAAAAGATGTCGATTATTATATTGGCTACTATTCCGCTTTACAAATTCATAACTTAATTACTCAACCTTCTTTAAAAGAGCAAATAGTTGTTGCAAAACAAATTCGTCCTTCAAAAATCAAAATAAAGGATGTTGATTTTCAATTTATCTATCACAACAAAAAACACTTTTTTGGAGCTAAAAAAATATGGATTAACAGCTTTAACAAAGTGCTATGCTCTGACTTAGAAAAGACTTTTATCGACTGTTTATTTAAACCAGATTATGCCGGTGGTATTGTTGAAATAGCCAAAGCTATTTATACATCAAAAGATAAAATCAAATTCAACAAACTTTTAGAATATACAGAACGGTTCAAATCACAAGCAGTAATCAAACGACTGGGGTTTTTACTAGAAATACTTGAAGTAAAAACGGATATTATTCCGAAACTGAATAGCTTAAAAACTGCTTCATATGTGTTACTGGATACCGAACTTCCTAAATCGGGAAAAATGATAAGCCGTTGGAGTATTCAACAAAATCTGGAAACCGAAACCATTAAATCGGCCATTTATACATGATTAAACCTGGAGAAATACAAAATAAGGCTCGTGAATTTGGCGTTCGAGATCAGCAGATTGAAAAAGATTACATTCTTTCCTGGATTCTACAGGGCATAGCACAGCATGAAAACTTGTGCATAGCTCTTGCCTTTAAAGGAGGAACTGTTTTGAAGAAGGTTTATTTCCAAGATTATAGATTCTCTGAAGATCTTGATTTCACTTTACTTGATAGTAAAATTTCGAATAAGCTACTATTCGAATGGTTCGAAGAAGTGTTTGAGCATGTAAAGGAGGAGGCCAATATACCTTTAGAAATAATCGACAATAATGAGCATGAGGATGGGGGAATCAACTTTTATATCAGTTATGTTGGTCCCCTTGGTGGATTAGGGGCAAATAAAAGAGTAAAAGTGGATATTTCAAGAAGTGAAAACTTAGCTTTTGAACCTGTTATGAAGAATGTTTTCATTGGTTATACGGACCAAGAGCAACATCAGCTTCTTTGCTATTCATTAGAGGAGGTACTTGTAGAAAAATTACGCTCTGTAATGCAGAGAATGCAAGCTAGAGATTTTTATGACATATGGTATTTGCTAGAAATCCATGAAATGGACATTGAATTCTATATAAACGAATTCAAAAATAAATGCGAAAATAAAGAAGTAAATCCGGCTGATTTCCATACCAAGTTAGAACAGAGAATACCACAATATAAAGGAAGGTGGCAAAAATCTATGGCAGACCAAATTCATGACTTACCAGAATTCGATACCGTGTTAAGACAGGTAATGCGCCACTTGAAAAAGTTAGAACTGTAATGATTACCAAAGATAACATCAAAGACCTCCTATGCCAGCTTGGCTTTTTCAATAAAGGAGACGTGTTTACAAAAAAATTTAAAAATACAGGTGCATATCTAAAAGTCGATTTCAAAGCAGAAAAGTTAACATATCCGGAGGACAAAGGTTTGACTGTAAATGAGAGGCAAACCTGCAATTTTAAACAAAATGAAAACTTTGTTGTCTTCGAATGCGTCCATCGCCTTTTTGAAAAAGGATACAAACCTGAACATCTTGAACTGGAGCCTAAATGGAAGGTTGGTCATGGTGCCAGTGGTGGACGTGCTGATATAATGATTAAAGACAATTGGGGTAAATCTTCTCTTATTATTGAGTGCAAAACAGAGGGAAAAGAATTTATTGATGCATGGAAGAGAACGCTATTAAATGGTGGCCAGTTATTTTCTTACGTTAAACAAGCGGGAAGCACACAATTTGTCTGCCTATATGCTTCTGACTTTATAGATACCAAAGTTATTGCCAACTACTATTTGATTACTCTTAAAGACAATAAAAAACTTCTAGAAGAGAAAATAGCAGATGGGGAATCGCCATTATCCTATAAAAAAGCTAAAGGCTTAGATGTTGAAGACATATTTCAAGCATGGAAAGAAACATATGCTCAAGACTTTGCAACAAAGGGTATTTTCGAAGAAGATATTTCAGCTTACGAAATAGGAAAAACGAAATATTCACTGAAAGACTTGAATACCATAAGCAGTAATGATATTCAAGGGAAATACCATGAATTTGCTACTATTTTATGACAACACAATGTTTCCGGCAGAGAAAATGCCTTTGACAAGCTGGTCAACTTATTCCTTTGTAAGATAGTGGATGAAACCAATAACCCCAAGGAGCTAAAATTTTATTGGAAAGGAATTGCCTATGATGACCAATTTAGCCTAATTGATAGACTACAAAAGTTATATCAAGAAGGGATGCAGAAGTTCCTTGACGAGGATGTAGTATACATTAGTGCAGATCAAATTGATTCCGCTTTTGAATTTTTCAAAAACGATCCAGATGCTACAAAAGACAAAATCAAACAATACTTCAAGGAATTGAAGTTCTTCAATAACAACGATTTTGGATTCATAGATGTTCATAATAAAAAGCTGTTCTACCAAAATACAGCGGTGTTATTGAAAATTGTTCAAATGCTCCAGGACATAAGATTAAAATCAGATTCTGACTCAAAAGAGGAACACCAGTTTTTAGGTGATATGTTTGAAGGTTTCTTAGATCAAGGTGTTAAGCAATCGGAGGGGCAATTTTTCACTCCGATGCCTATAGTAAAATTCATCTTGAAATCGTTACCACTAGAATCTATAATAACTAAGGCAGATGAAATCCCTAAGGTAATCGATTACGCATGTGGTGCGGGGCATTTTTTAAATGAATATGCTAAAGAAATAAAGTCAATAGTTGAACAAGGGAAAGAAGCGAAAATAACAGATTTCTACGAAAATGTCTATGGCGTAGAAAAGGAATACCGCCTATCTAAAGTAGCTAAAGTTTCCTCTTTTATGTACGGTCAAGATGATATCAATATTGTTTACTCTGATGCTTTGTCTTCTGGTAAGACCATGGAGGATAGAAATATTAAAGACAACTCATTTTCCATTTTGGTGGCCAACCCGCCTTATAGTGTCAAGGGTTTCCTGGAAACGCTAACTGAAGCTGAAAGGAAAAAGTATGAGTTAATTAAAACTGTTGCGGAGAGAAGCTTTCCTAACAACAACAGCATAGAAACTTTCTTTATAGAAAGAGCCAAGCAACTATTGAAACCCGGTGGAGTCGCTGGGATTATAGTTCCTTCTTCCATTCTTACTAAAGGAAAGACCAAAAGCACTTCAAAGTCTACTAATATATATGTAGCCACTCGTGAAATCCTGCTAAAGTATTTTGATATTGTTGCTATTGCGGAGTTTGGTAGTGGAACCTTTGGCAAAACAGGAACAAATACCGTTACACTTTTCATCAGACGTAAAAAAGAAAATCCAGCTCCAGCGGATCATTTCAAAAACAGGGTGAACGCTTGGTTTAAATATGACAAATCGAAAGATGGCTTATTTGAAGATGAAAATCTATTAAAGCACTACTGTACCCATTTAGAATTAAATTTTGAAGATTATCAGACTTTGCTAAAAGAGAAGCCTAATGAAGAACTATTGCAAACCGATGTTTTTAGGGAGTATCAAAAAGAATTTGATAAATGGTCAGAAATTAAAAATCTTAAAAAGAAAACTACATTCAAATCATTGACGGTTGATAGAAAAGAAGCCGAACTAAAAAAGCGATTCATAGCATACTTGATTGAAAATGAAAAAGAAAAGCTGTATTATTTTGTTTTAGCCAGTCAGAATCCGCGAAAAGTATTAATTATAAAAAGCCCTACGAAGACCGCTAAAATGAAAGAGTTCCTAGGTTATGAATGGAGTGCTGCTAAAGGTAACGAAGGGATTAAATACTTAGGTAATGCCAAGCTTGATAAATTGGAAGGAGAAGATGAAGATGAAGGAAACGTAGCACTAGAAGAAGAGGATAAGCGTGTATTGAGTAACATTTTTAACTTGAATAACATTAATACTCCACTCTATGACCCTCATAATAAAAAGAATGAGGAAAAAATTAACTATTTGATTAATCAGAACTATAAAGGTGAAGATTTTGAAATACCTGATATATTAAGTGAAAACGTATTATCTGTCGGTCTTCATGATATGTTGGATTTATCCAGAGCAGATTTTAATAAATCATTGTCTCTTTCCCCACAAAAAAAGATTACCATAGAATCAAAATGGGAGCTTGCTAAATTGGGTGATGTGACTCAAATCCAAAGTGGAGGAACCCCTGATACAAATAATCCAAGCTTTTGGGAAGGAGGTAATATAAATTGGGCGACTTTGGTCGATACTAAGAAAAAGTACTTGTTCGAAACGAAAAAGAAAATTACAAAAGAAGGATTAGATAATAGTAGCGCAAAACTTCTACCCATAAACACTGTGATTTTCTCTAGTAGAGCAACAATAGGTGAAGTTTGCATAAACAAGAAACCCACGGCCACCAATCAAGGGTATAAAAACTTCCTATGCAATCCTAAAAAAATAAACTATGAATACTTATACTATGTTTTAAAATGTTATCGAAAAGAAATTGAATCCATTGTTCCTCCTGGAACAAAATACAAAGAAATAAACAGCACTGATATCCGAAATTTTGAAATTCCATTGCCTCCTTTAGAGATACAGATGAAAATTGTAAGTGCCTGTTCTAATATTGATAAGGAAGCAGAAAAGGCCGAGAAAACTATTGTTTACTCCATGAATAAAATTGAAGAGTTATTTCAAGAAGGGTATGTTAAATCTTCTAGCTCGCATAGAATAAGTAATACAGACATATTTAAACTTTCAATAGGTAAGAGAGTTCTAAAAAACGAAATAAACCTCGAAAAAAAGGGCATACCTGTCTATAGTGCTAATGTATTCGAACCATTTGGCCACATTGAAAAGAAGCTTCTGAAAGATTTTGATACTCCTTCAGTGCTTTGGGGAATTGATGGAGATTGGATGGTAAATTGTTTGCCGGAAAATGAGCCATTTTATCCAACAGACCACTGCGGTGTACTTAAGATTATAAGTGATGAATTACAGCCTAAATACGTGGCTTGGGCTATTCGTAAAGAAGGAGAAAGAGTTAGGTTTTCGAGAACTAATAGAGCATCAATGGACAGTATGAGGGGACTTAGTGTTAAAGCCCCTTCAAAAGAAATTCAAACGGCACTTATCAAAAAAGTTGAAAATCTGGAAAAGAAAATCAAAACTTCAAAAGAAGTCATTACCGGAATATCTGAACGCCAAGAGGTAGTAATAAAATCATACTTGATGGGAGAAGTATCAGAACCGATACTAGCCATGGCGGCTGATCCAGGAGAAAAATACAAGAAAAAATAGCATCGGATTTCTAGAGTAGCTCAATGGGATTAACATTTTTAAAAACAACTTTTAACCCCAAAATCTTACCCTTAAACTTTTGCGCTTGGATCCTGTCGGGCTTTTGTAGTGTTCCGGCAGATAAGCGTTAAGCAAAAACCCGATAGGGCGCAACCTACTTTTAATTCGTAACGGAATCTTTCTTTTTAACCCACCTTTGGAAATCCTTGTAAATTATAGGATGGTCGTCAAGGTAGCCCCTAAGTTCAGAAATGGCCTCCACCCTGCCCTTCTCGAAAGCAGCTTTTCTGTTCTCCTCAAATCTGATAAAATGATACCCAAAATAGGTAAGGGTAAATACTGTAAGTGCTAGCATGATAAGAAACAGGGAGGTCAACCATTTCGGAATCAGCGTGGCCGATTTCATAGTTCTATGGGTTTCTATAACACTTTTTCCGTAGGTTTCTATAGCTCTTTCCTGTTGCCGTAAGAAATCCTTAATGTAAAATTCGATATTGGAGGAATCGGCCTTTACTTTATGGTTATCCCATTTTTTAGATAACTCTTCCAGTTTTCCTATCGAACGGTTGAACCCTTCGATTTCCTCAGTTAGCAGTTCCATAATCTCATCCATTTTTTTCATAATAATCCTTTTATTGATGTTTATATTCCTATACCTGTTTCCAATCCCTTTTTGATGGTTTTCTTGACTATTTTCTTAGCTAGGTGAAGGGCTATGTTGGTACTCAATTCAACGGTCTTGCCCATGAGCTGTACGGCATTTGTATTTTTTATGATAATTCCTTTTTCATTATTCTTAGACAGCTGAGGGGCCATATTATTTATGGACATCGAACGGTGTACCTCACTGCCCTTAAAATTTTGGCCTTGGTACTCAAATCGAAACCCTTGCAACTTGTTCGATTTGTTGATAGAAGGAATGACATTTACATCATACTTCTTCATGTATTTGATGTATTGGTCAAAATCCTTTGGTTTGTGCTCTGCCAATACCTTTTCGTGAAATTGTTTTATTTGGTTGCGAATTTGCTTGAGCTCGCTAAGCTTTTCTTGTTGCAATTCTTTTACTGTGGTCAGCCCCATTTCTTTGGCAACCTCTTGAGCAACCAGTTGGCTCCTTTTTCCAATAAAATTGTCTTTGTAAGCTTTTCCGTCAAAACCGATGCGGTTGACATATAAATGAATGTGGACATGTAGTTTGTCTCTGTGTACAAAAGCAATGGCCTGATTATTCTGCAGGTCCATTTGCTTGATAAACTTTTGCGTGAGTTCTTTAAGTCTTTTTTGACTTAGGTTTTTGCCATCATCAATTGTAGGGCTCAGTACAAAGCTGAGGGTATTGTTATTACATCTCATGTTTTGCTCTTGTATGATTTTGAACTCTCCCGTGATTTCTTTTGGCGTCTGTCCTGCTAAATGTTGACTATGGATAATTTCTGCGTTCTTCTCTTGGTTCCATCCATAGTTGATGGATGCCCTCGTATGTGATATGGATTTGCCCTTTCCTATCATTTCTTGAAATTGTAGAGATGTTTTCTGATTTCTTCCGCGAGCTGCTCCACTTCCCTTGCCAGTTTGGGATTGCGCTTTTTGAACATATTGCCAATCCTTGTAAAGTTGTTCTTGTATTTGACCAACATGGCATAATGCTCCAATTGTTCTTTGGTCAGACGTTCGATGATGTTATTGCCAAATGCTGAACTGCGACAATATTCCGAAAGGGAAATGCCCGCCCTTTTGGCCCTTTTTTTAAGAACCTTCTTTTCATAAATGCTGCATCTAAATTTGATATAGTCCCTTTTCATTTTTTTCTCTTTGCGACCTTCGGGAGCAAAGCAAGATTGTTTTTTGTGGCAACAAAGACACATCTTGAATTACCTACCAATTTCAAATTATAGGATAGCTATCGTCAAGAGGGCATGGAGGGGGATTTTAACTCTTTTAGCAAGGCGGTCTTGAAAAATTTTTAAGAATAATCGGGGATTCATGGAAAGTCAAAAATCATTTTCAACATAAGAAATGCGTCCTATTCCGATTTTACCAAACGCTTACCTCTCTAGACGCTATAAAATCGAAACAGGTACCAGCGCAAGGTAAGTTCTGGTGAGATTTGGGGTTCTATTAAAACTTGCCAGAAATCAATTTCATATCTTCCCTTAGCTTGTAATCGACCACCTTCGCATAAATCTGAGTGGTCTTTAAACACGAATGCCCCAACATTTTACTTACAGATTCAATCGGAACTCCATTGGCCAGAGTGACCGTTGTTGCAAACGTATGACGGGAAAGATGGAAAGTAATTCTTTTCTTGATACCACATTTAGAGGCAATCTCTTTTAAATATTCATTTAGTTTTTGATTGCTCATTACGGGCAATAATAGGTTTACTGGTGATTGATTAGAAAATTCCTCATACTTTTCGAGGATTCTTGAGGCAACAGGAAGCAGAGGCACGTTACTCTTTATTTCTGTTTTCTTTCTCTTGATTTTAATCCAGCGTTGCCCTTTCATATCGAGAACAATATCATCAAGACTTAGCCTTTTGACATCGATATAGGAAAGACCCGTAAAACAGCAGAAAAGGAATACGTCCCGCACATGTTCCAATTTCCTATTGTTAAACTCCATTTCCATTAGAGACCTAAGTTCATTTTCTGTCAGCACTTCCCTTTCAACAGGTTTCCAAGTTGCTTTCCAATGATAGAAGGGGTCTTTCTTTATCCAATTATTGGCAAACGCGATGCGTATTATCTTTTTAAAGTTGGTGATGTATTTGGTCACCGTGTTTTTACCTCCGGCATTGGACACCTTCAAATAATGCTCGAACATTCTGATAAAGGCTAAATCCACTTTTCTGATTGGGATGTCTTCTTTGCCATATTCTTTGATTACAAAATTCTCCAGATGTCTCCTTGTCCTATTATGTTGATAATATCGTCCTTTCGAGTACTCCCTTCCCACCAATTCAAGGATTTGGGCATTATGCTCTTTATAAATAGCTATTAGCATTTTTTCCTCTTTCCTATTGCCGAGATATCTTTCTTTTATTTTTTGTGCTGAAATGGCCTTACCCTTTTTAATCAGGTGACTATGGATATTATAAAGTCTATGCCTTACCTCGTTCAAATACTTATTGATTTCAACTGCATTGGGGTCTAAGCCTTTCATCATTCCCCTATTGGAATCCCAATCCGATACCAAGACTTTTCGGTAAATACTGAGTTCAGTACGCCTCGAGTCTACCGTTATTCGAAGATAAATGGACCCAAAATCATCAGTCTTTTTCGACCTTTTTTTAAGATAAAATAGTATGTTGAACGAATTGCTCACCGCTTTCTATTACATATTTGACCTGAATTTCATGTACAATTGACCTCTAAGCCATTGTTATTCAATATTTAACACATTTTCAACCTCATTTTTGAGGATAAAAAGTGCTCACCGAATCGCTCACCGGAATGGTCTCCCAGCCCAGTGTTTTCGTTTGAAATCAAATAGATGCAACAAAAATGAAAAAGCCCTAACTTATTGATATTTAGGGCTTTTTGAATTAAAATAGAAGATTGTGGTGATCGCGGAAGGATTCGAACCTTCGACCGTCTGCTTAGAAGCGTCTTTAGAAAAAAACTTAAAACAGGAAATCTATTATAATTTATTGATTTTTAGCAATATACATAATTCTTCATGTCAATTGATATGGTTTGATATCAACCATTTGTTTGCAAATTGTTTGCAAATTTTTTTACTATATTCAATAATATGAGGACGTATTTAATGCTTTTATTGGATACTCGAAGAGCCAAAAAAGATGGCTCTTTTCCCATTATTTTTCGCCTTACACACTTACGAAAAACAACTTCTATTTCAACTGGGTATTCAATATTAGAAAAATATTGGGACTCCCAAAAATGCACCATAAAAAAGACCTACACCAAAGTAGAATCCATAGCGAGATTGAATACTTTGCTCCTCAAGGAGGAGGCAAGGGCAAATGATATAATCAACAGACTTTATGATAGTGGAAAGCTCAACTATCTATCCATTACCCAAGTAAAAAACAGAATAACCCAAAACAGTACTTATGTCTCATTCTACAGATTTGGAGAGTCTTTAGCGGAAGACCTTAAAACGGCACATCGTTATGGAACTGCTAGAAATTATACAGGTATTATCTCTATTTTGAGAACTTTCACCAAAGGAAAGGATTTAAAATTTAATGAATTGAACTATGATTTCATTAAAAAATTTGAGCGTTATCATTTGGCCAAAGGCAACGGGTATAATAGTCTTTCTACTTATTTAAGGGCCATCAAAGCCATTTATAATAAAGGGATTAAAGCAGGATTAATAGAACGGGAAGCTTATCCCTTTACGCACTATTCTATAAAGCAAGTCCCTACGGAAAAGAGAGCACTACCAATTGAGGATATTAGAAAAATAATGAATTTAAAACTTCCTAAGGATATGGTTCTCTTTCGATACCGTAATTACTTTATTTGTTCCTTTCTGTTATATGGTATGAACTTTACGGATATGGCTTACCTTAAAGTCGCTAATATCATCAATGGTCGCATTAAGTTCAGGCGAAAGAAAACAGCTAAATTGTATGATATCAAAATTACTGGTCAGCTTTCGGAAATACTCAAAATCTATCTTGAAGGAAAATCAAATGAAGATTATATTTTTCCTGTTATCAAAAGAGAAAGTCCTGCATTACAAGAACGGGAAATCTCTTGGGAACGTCAACGCTACAATAGAGGTTTAAAAATCATTGGTGAAATGTGTGGTATTGAGCAGAAACTCACAACCTATGTTTCTCGACATAGTTTTGCAACCCAAGCCATGTTAAATGACATTCCTTTACAGGCAATATCTGCAATGCTCGGACATAGCAAACTAAATACGACCCAAATTTATTTGAAGTCTTTACCTACCAATATCCTTGATAACTATAATGAGCGACTAATAGCAGCAATCTAAAACATGCATTTTAAGTTTTTCGGCACTTTTATTTAAAATGTAAAATAATTAATCCTTAAAAAGGTTGGTTTTAAGTCTCCAAAATAAGTTATAGCTTATCGTAAATCTGGGCTGAGTGGGGACTATAAAATCCTAGTCTTTCAGTTTTCATATCGCAATCGTTGCTAAATTTTTAATCATAGCGGACCTTCCAATTCCAACAAAAATATCTAGACTTCTAAAATCCTATTCGTCACTAGAATTTGTTAACATCATCAATTTATTCTATTTCAATTTTCTTCAAGGAAAATAGGCAGGTGCTTTGTCTTTAATTCAAATAAAACTTGAAATATTAACAAAGCTTAAAAAATAGGTTTACAGTTTATTAATGAATTTGTCTGGAATAAGGAAAAGTTAAAGCCTTTTTTAAAATTATAAATTGCCAAAGAAAAAGATTTTATGTGACTATTGCTTTTTTTCTGCTACCTAATGAGATTTTAAAATTTGATCATATGCCCAATCAACTCCTCAGGACCAATTGGCTTACCACTAAAATTCACTTGTTCGAAATATTCGTAGAACCCAACTTCTTGGACACCCTTTTCAAGCTCTTCTGATATTTCCTTGCTAGGTAGCCTCCATACTGCTTTGTATACATAGTCTATTTTTTCTGCTGTTGCATTTTCATTTATGGCTGCTCCAAGAAGCTCTGCTCCTTTGTTCATAATATGCATGAGTAAAGGCCCCATCTTTTCGCTCAGATAGTTTTGTCTTTCATCTTCGCCCAAGGACAACCAAGAAGCTCTTGGTTTCCAAATTTCCGTTAATAAGTAGTTATTGTTTTCCATGATTCTATTTATTTTAAAATTATCGAGTTGTACTGAGCGTTAACTCTTGCTCCGAACTTGTTTGATATCTCCACTGAAGTATTTTGTCCACAGACAAATGATCATCATAGTCACTCCCATAGTATGCCCTTTGAACCGTTTGATTTTCATTGATCAAAATTTCAGCAGGCAACACCGGATCTTGGGGCACAGTTCTCAAACTAAAGAACCCCCCATTTATAGCTTTCCATACTTTGACCGGATTTAACATCGTTTTCAACATACCTATATAAGATTGGCCAATGCCGTATTTTTCGTAGATTTCATTTTTTCCATCTGCAATAATTGGAAATGGAGCACTTTGTTTTCCTGCGTACTTCAAAACATCATCTTTTGTGGAGGCGAAAAGTGCAATGATCTTGATTCCTTTGCTTTCAAACTCGGAATGCCTTTTTATCAATTGCTGTATAGCCATATTACAAAACGGACAGGCCGCTTTCCTGAAAAAACTGAGCAATACCTTTTGGCCTTGATATTTTTTTAAGTCAATTTTATTCCCGTATATATCGGTACTGGTAAATTGAACTGCTGTTTGATTTGATTCAAGTTGCTTCATTTTGACCTATTTTTAATTACAAGTCAAAGGAAAGAATTGTAGGCCTTTATGAAATAGACAATAAGTCCAACTTACTGGATAATCAGATCATGAGGGAAACTGCTGTCTGTAGGTGCTGGGAGGGATACCTTCTTTTTTCTTGAAAATACGCGTAAAGTAATACGGATCATTAAAACCTATCTCATAAGAAATTTCGCTGACCGATAGATCACTTACTTGTAGTAGCTCTTTAGCTTTTTCGATTTTCTTTAGGTTTAGGTAGTTGCCGGGACTATCATTGTAAATCTCCCTAAATTCTCTCTTAAAAGATGACACACTTAATCCGCATAAGGTGGCAAGTTTTTCAATAGATAGATTTTGGTATTGATGTAGATTAATGACCTTTTTAAGATTGGCAACTCTTGGAGAATATAATTCTTCGACCAATTCCAAAATAGAAGATGCATTTTCAGTTTGGATTAATAAGAGAATAAGTTCTTTAATTTTTAATTCAAGTAAATCATCATTAACCAAAACTGGGTTTTCAAAATAAAATTCGATTGATTCGATGAATTTTGTAATGATATCATCAGGAGTAATGGTTTTGACCTGTTCTTTCACCTCTCTTTGCTGGAAGGATTTTGGCAACTCATTTTTATACAGCTGTTTCAACAAATCAGGATACAAGTGGATTGCTATGACCGTTACAGGCTTAGTAGCTCCTTTCATCCATTCAGCAAAGTAAGTACCGCATTTTAGGAGAACAGCTTCCCTATCTTTCAAGTTAAGGTTAACCTCAGAGGATAACAGTTTGGTTTTGGACCCCTTTACATAAATAAAACAACCCTCATTATGAAAAATAGCATTATATGAGTAGGGAGGTCGAATAACAATCTTTTCAATCAATTGTTTATCCTTATAGCTGAATACAATTCTATCTTCTATCATCAATCAGAGGTTAGAAAGTATTATATTTCATTATGCCTTATCAATTGGGCAACGCAACTGAAATACAGACTTAAGTTATGCTTTGATAATATCATAAAGACTTCTGTAATTTATATTTTCATTGAGGTCTCAAAAAGCTCTAAACGATTGTACTAAAGTACAATCACATTCTGATATGACATATTTTCCAACAGATTCAGAAATAGTTTGTTCGAATTCATTTCAGAGCTTTTCAAATTTCTTTATCGGTTCTTGAACATGCATATCTTGGGCATACTAGTATACGGATGAAACTGCAAAAAGCATAAGGAATCTTACAGTTTCATTGAGGATTCAAAGTTTATATACATTAGGTCTCCCAAATATATCCATACTCTCTAGTTCTATTCACAGCGAACGGCTGAATCGTTTTTGTATCCGCCAATCAATCTTCGTATTTGACATCGTAATAATTGGTTGAGTCCCTAAAAAATTTGCACTCAAAATGGAATTATAAAAAGTTCGTTTTTTGATTCTACTTCTTTACTCAGAACTTTGACCAATGATTATGTATTCCGCATTCGTTGCCTTTGCTCGGCAAGAAAATCCCTTATTGAACGAATCTGCGCATCAATATCCTTAATTTTAAGAATCTGATAAATAAGACTTCGCTTTTTTCCATCGGTTAGCTTGTTAAAAATCACTCTTAATTCTGGTTCCTGTTCCAAAAATACGGTAAGCACCTCTGGCATATCGACCCCTAATTGGTCTGGGTCTTCCTCTATTTGATAGTATACTTGGTCACCCAGTTCCTTTTCAAGTGCATCAAGATATTTGGCGGCAACTATGACAAAAAAATTGCCATCGCCCAAATGGTTGAGCCCGCAACGGTAAGAGACGTTTCCGTCCAATGTGCAAATCATCCGGGTCGCTCTTTTCCGACTGAATTGATTGATGATTGCAGCATCGATCTTTAGATAGAAATAGCCTCCCTTTCGTTTTTCGAGTTGTTTTATGGTTTGTTCCCCACGATACGATTTCATGCTATTTTTCTACAAAAGCCTTTAATCCCGCCAAATCTTTCAAATGCATCCCATGTGTCCATTTGACAATGCCGAATACATGTGGGAAAATGTGGCTTGGCCTTTTCAGCAAATTATCAAAATAAAGCATTACATGGGTATTTGTTTCGTCCAATTCCTTTAAGAAAAAATGTAAATGTGTGTCTTGCTCAAAAGGGGCTTTGCTGGTAAGATAAAAACTGACCTTTTCATTTTCTATGAGATCGGTGATCTCTTGATAACCGAACTGTTTTCCTTTTTGTAGGAAAACTGTCTGTGCTTTGATTTCTCCATCCACATTCTTGACGGCACATTGGGAGTTGGTTTCGGACGGCCATGCAGACCATTTCATCAATCGTTCCTGAAACCGTATGGCATCATATGTTTCTTTAATAGATGCGTTCACTTCTATTTCCTCGACATATTGGATTTTGGTCGGAAGCTTAATGGCCAAGACAAATAGCGCAATTAGGAATCCCATTCCAGCTCCAATCAATACTGTAGTCATCATTCTTTTCTTGTTTGGGTTTAATTGAAACAAATCTATAAACGATGTTTACCAAATTTTTTGCCATATGGCAAAAAATACCAAAGACAATGTTTTGATATTTATGTCCTTAAAATTACGAACACACGTTACTACAATGAGAGAATATCGTTTCGAACACCTTCCTCCAGAACTCAAAGAGACCGTAAAAAAAACACCACCCGTGCGGTTAAAGCCGTTATGGAAGGCAAGAATGGGCATATTCTTCATGCACTTGTTCATGCCCAAGGTTGATGGCAACGGGGTTAAGGTCACAAATTTCAAAATTCCGCGCCCTAAAACTAATGGGGGCGCTCTCAAGCTTAGGTTATATCAGCCTGAAGCGGAACAACCACATAAAAGGTTGGGAATGGTATTTATGCATTGGGGTGGATTTGTTTTGGGAAACCTTGAAACGGAGCACGCAAGGTGTGTCAGGTTATGCAGGGATGAAAATATCGTAATACTGTCCGTAGCCTATAGACTGGCACCGGAACACCCTTTTCCCGAGGGGCTGGAAGATTGTCAATTCGCCTTGGGTTGGTTGCACAAAAACGCATCCAGATTGAAGATTGATGGAGATTATATCGGTGTGGGAGGCACAAGTGCTGGCGGCGGACTGGCAGCAGGTTTGGCCATAAAGAACCTACGTTTGGGTACATATAAAATTCGTTATCAGTATCTGGGATTTCCCGTATTGGATGCCGGTTGCTCAACGAAATCGGCCAACCTACATACCGATACACCGAATTGGACAAGTGATGCCAACAGATTGATGTGGGGCTATTATTTAAAAGATGGAGTAGTCAACGAAGAAGCATCTCCCCTCATGGCCAAAAACCTTGGGGGATTACCGGAAACGTATCTCTGGACCGCGGAATTTGACCCATTGCATGATGAAGCGGTCGCCTTTAGCGAAAAACTGGACGCCCAAGATGTGCCTTTAACCTTTCACGATTATGATGGATGCATCCACGGTTTTGATAGTATTTTGAATCCTGTAGGTGTGATTAAAAAGGCTTACCAAGACCAACACCTTTTCTTCGAACAGCTTTATAAAGGCCTAAATAAAAAACATTGAAAAGTAAGACGAAATGATAAAAGGAGACTAGTTACTATCTGTTTTTACTGGCCCTGACCCGGCTAAGTGAACTTTGCGTCACACCAATAAAACTGGAAATGTACTTTAATGGATATTTCTCAAGCCAGTTCTTTTCTTTTTCCACTCTGCTGTAGCGTTCTGCCGCGTCATCACTTTGAAAGGAGATGAGATTCCTTGACATACTCGCGAAACCTTCCTCCACGGTTCGCCGCAACAATGTATTGTAGGGCTGAAAGTTGAATGCCAGCGTATCACTTTTATTTTTTCCAATGGAGTATATCAGACTATCCTCTACAGTTTCTATGGAGACAAGTGCAGGTGTTCCGTTCAAGTAACTATCCAATTCAGTGAATATCTGCCCCTCGGTTCCCATCCAGACCGTAAAATCCTTATCGTTTTTAAGGTAGTAAAGTCTTACCGCTCCCTTTTCCATAAAAAAATACTGATTGCAGAAATGGCCCTGTCTCAAAAGGGACCGTCCTTTTTTAAGTGAAAGAAGGGTCAGGTTTTTGTAGATTTTTTCAATTTCTACTTCGGTACCACCCGAAAGTCTTTCAATTTCGGCTCTTAGTCCATTCATAGTTAACCACTTGCGACGTAATTTAAGAATTAAAATTAAGTTTTTAAAATGGCGAATTATAAAGACAGTTCTATAATAGGGAACCGCTTCTTCGTGTATGTTTTTGAGGTGTTGGGAGTGTAAATTACAATTAGCAGTTGCTCTGATTAGTTTTAGCCTGATGCCGGCCAGAGGTGATGTATTTTGGACTGCCATTTGATTTAGCGTTGCAGCTCCAGCCCATTCTTTAAGTTGTAAGGGACCATGGATGCGCGGATAAAAGTTCGCCATAAGTGAATTGGCTCGAACGGTTAGTATATATCGCGTAGCATCCTGGGGGGCACTATGATTTCATATATATTGTTGTTCATTAGGCTATTCAAATTGTTACTAGTCCATCATTAATCATATAATAAACTGTTATAATATGAAAGACCGAGATAAACAAATTACTAATTACAATTGGGTTTTTATATGTCCCTACTGTGATAGGAGTCATTATTTTATACACGATTTGAAGAATTAACAGACTAAAAATAAAATTGTTGTTTTGAATGAAAAGTAAGGCTAATGAGGCAATGGCAATCGTTAGGTAGATTGCCAGCAATACACCGCGGGCCGGTGTGAATATTCCTGCTGTTTTTTGCACTCTTTTTGAATCTGTAATTAATCCAAAGCAAACGAATGCAAGAACAATAATATTTAGAATTAGTGAAGCTGTTATCATTAAATTTTGATTTCCCTTTGTGATATTTTATTCTTTCACCACTTATAAATAATGCGATTATCTAAGGTGTATGAAGCTTGCCTCTCAGGTAGTCATCATTACGCTCATTGTGATGAGAATTGTCGGGGGCTGTACCTTTTGCTATAAAACCCCTCTGAAGGTAGAAAAAATCTAGTAAGGCCGGAAGCGTGATTTACATAGCTATAGCTGTAGCCTACGTTTAGCGCGAACATAATATCATAAAAGTGATGTCGAAAACTTGCGATGAGGATTGGAGAATCAGTTGTCAAAAGGTCTTTCATGCGATAGATATGGAAGTCTGACTCCTTATTTATCATTCCTTTTCCGTTACTATCAAATAACTCATATATAGCCCTAGTCTTCAATTTTTACGCTTTCAGGTCGACTTTTGTGAACCGAATAAAAATAAAGCGAGTGCTTTTCAATGACAATGACGAAGGTATCCTCATTGGTTCCATCTATCGTTATAATAGCAATCATATCTTCTTCATTTCAGAGATTTGTGCTTTTTGAATACGATTTGTATAAATCAAAACCCTCACCACTTTTGCAGATGAGGGCCTTATTCTTAACTGTAAATCAATAGTAGAAATATTGTTTTAAAAAATAACAAGTATTGTTTGCCGGACAGTTCCTCCGAAATAGTGGTCCAGAGTAATGAAACCTAAGCTCTAATAGAAAAACTGTTCACTTATGATTTTACCGTTATCTATCTTATAGACTATAATCTCATCAAGGGGCCATTTATTTCCATCTTTTAAAATTGCCGTCATCTTGTAAGGGATAGCAATATAATCCTTGGCTATTATAGCATCGCCCACTTCCATTCCTTCAGCACCGGCTAGATTTTCTTGCATTACGGCATCTTTTTTCTTTATAGCATTAACACCCTTAACGTGGGCAAAATATTCACTTTGCGGTTCAATATGCTCTGCATCATCATGAAAAAGTTCGTCATAAACATCATTAAACTTACCTTCCCTTAAAAGAGATACAAGTCTTGTTGCTATTTCTTGATTCGTCATATTGGAATTTTTAATTGTTTAATTGAGCACTATATATACTATTTGGTTTTCAGAACCGTAGCTTTTGGATAGTCCTTTTTGATTCTCTTGTAGACATCATTGCTACCCGTAACGCGTTCACCAGTCTCTATGTAGTGCTTAAGTCCTACAAGGGTCCCAGACATTTGTTTTTTAAATCCACCTTTGGCAATTGCACCTAAAAATGATGGTTTGGTACGGAACTGAAACTCATAAGAAGCGGTTGATGTACCATCACCATTGTCCTTTACTCTGTAAAAAGCTTGAGAGTTATCAAAATTCAGGGGAAGTTTTCCACCATCGAAAACTACATTACGCATCACCATGTTGGCTTTATCAATTTCCGCTATACGCTCATGTGACCATTGCGTACCTTTTTCGTTAAAGTTACACTTTCGGGTAGCGCCCACATCTCCTTTTAATGAACCGTTTGTGTATTCTGAAGTATAGATGTATGGTGAGAAATTCGATATTTCCCCATAGTCTTCGACCATCGCCTCCCAGACACGTTCGGCTGGAGCGTTGATTTTGAGTTCAACCTTCACGGTACGGAATTTTTTTTCCATACTTTGTGCGTTGGTGAAAGCGATTCCACCCATTAGGATGGCGATTGCAAATATTGATTTTACCATTGTTTTCATTTTAAACTTATTTTGAGTTATGCAGCTTTTTTGCCTTTCTTTTTAAAGTATTTTACGTCTGATTTAATTTTGGCTTCACTTTGCTCACCTGTTTCCACATAGTGCTTTAAGTCATCCATTGTTTGATAAATGTCCTTTCGCATCTTGGGCTTTATCATCCATCCCATAAGCAGACCTGGTATGGTGGCCAGTGTAACAGCTAAGTCCATTGTGACCTCCGAAGTGTTAATGCTCTGGGGGTTTACATTCCATTTTGCGGTTGCTGCTTTCATGATAAATGGCGTATCATCCAGATGGTATTGTAATTCCATATCATCATCATCGGCATGGTCAATGATTTCACTTACATCACCAAAGACGGTCGAGCAGGTTCTACCTATGTAATCGCTATTGGGTACTTGCCGTTCTTTTGACTCGTTCACGGTACTTGCCCAATCACAGGCTTGCCCATAATTTGCATACAAAGTCTCCCAAACCTTGGCCGCCGGTGCATTAATTTGTAGGGTTTTTTTTATTTTCATCGGTATTTTATTTAAGTTTCACTTTCGCGCTGCACAGCAGAGGTTTCGAAAGCGTTTACACCTTAGATTCAAATTTTTTGACCCTGTGACAACTTCGAATAAAAAAAGCCCGAACTTTTTTCCAGGCCTTTTATTCTAGGGATTGAATAGGTTGTGAATTACCAAGAAATGTAATTAGGCGGTTTAATGCTATTCATTCTCAATGCCACAATGGCTTGTGCCCGATGGTGTGTGCAGTGGTCAAATACGATATTTAATATCTTCCTACGGGTCATACGACCTGCCCAAAACGAGGTAGTCTCTTCAAAGAAGGAAGTATCCTTTGTTTTAATTTGTTTGGATATTGCAGCATATTGTTTTTTAAGGTAGTCAATTACCGCTTCTTTGTTGGAAGCATTTGGCTTGGAAATTGTCGAAAATTCAATGGCGGAATTCCCTATATAGGCCATGCCTTCTCCGATATGGACCAGTTGCTCTCCGAAAGAGCGCATATCTTTATTGGCCTTGAAGGCATAATGTTCTTCTGGCATTTTTTCGGCGACATCTAGCGTATATTCTAGGTTGTTTTTCCATTTTTTTAAGAACTCGTCCTTAAAACTTAATTTCTGAGCATTCATGGGCATCCAGTAGGTGAAAAGTAATGTGCTTACTGCAGTTATTGTTTTGAAAAAATACATATCAATTCAATTTCATTAAGTTTTTGATATGCTCGTCGTTGACTATATCTTCTAAAAAAGTACGCTTATCAAAGTCACCTTTGTAGGGCATATTGTGATATAGTTCAGCGTACTTTTCATCGATAATTTCCATCATTTCATTTGCATCATACTTGATAGCATCCTTAAATTTTTGGTATTCGGCTCGATTAAAAAGAAGATTCTTACTGTCTATAATTTTATTGTCCATTGCAAAAGTGACTTTTTTGTGACAGCGACAAGGATTTGACTTGTTCACTAAACCACATTTCTCGTTCATAAAGTTGTAGATATCGCGTCTGGCACGGCTCAAACGTTGTCTAAAATTATCTTTCGATATTTCCAAGATTTCTGAGCCGATGGTATGGTCAGCATTAAACATTTCCCCAAGTATGAATACCAGCCGTTGTTCACGTGTAAGACATAGTAGCATTCCACTCATGCAGCTGTAATTCATTTCTTTTATATAAGCTGCTTTCTCTTTCTGCTCAAACGGGGTCAACGGATTATCAGGAGTCATTTCAAGACCTTTTGCCATAGTATCAAAATCATCAAATGTATCTTCGATAGGCTTTCTTTTAGAAACTAAAAAATGGTTCATCACTATACGATACGCCCATGTTCTAAAGGTGCTTCGACTTTCAAAAGAAGAAAGGTTGGTCAAAATCTTGATGGTGGCTTCTTGAGTTAAGTCTTCGGCATCAGAAGGATTCCTCACAAACTTCCAGGCTATATTGTAGATATAAGGTTGATGCTTTAGAATAAGTTCTTCCAAAGCCTTTTTGTCACCATTGTTTGCCGCTGTAACCAACTGCAGGTCGGTTTTATCGCTATGGTATTCTTTGAGAAATGGGTTGTCCATTGATATACTTTATTTCACTTGGATACAGGTGATTACATTGTGTGACAACTTTCATTAAATTTTTTCTATCCCATATTTGGTAATTCCTGTCACACTTTTTATTTAAATGTATCCAACATGCATAATTTAAAAAGTTTATGATGGAATCAAAATCGATATTTAAGAAACTATTCTTACAACCGAATTGTACATATCAACTTAGTTTATTTAGGTTGGCTACAAAACAGGAAATAAGTCAGTTAGCAGGAAATAACAAGAATATAAAGGCAATGTTCGAAATTACAAGTCAACCAAATGGTCATTTTGAAGATTTGCATGGCTTGGCCATTATAGAGTTAAATACCGCGGATGATGCGATGGACTTCTCAGGATCAATGAATGTTAGAAGCGTAGAGAGTACTTTTTTGCGGGTGGAGAGTGAAGCATCTTTGGAACTTTCTCAAGATAAATATTATGAATTTTTTGCTGCTTGGTTGAAACCTGGAAAAGAGCATCTTCTTAAAGAATTTTTTGTTGCTTCCGAACCTATCAAACAAAATTATGGTAGGCCAGTACCCCAGATTAAAGTGGAATTTGAAACTACACCTGATGAACAGAGTGATATAAAGACCTTTTCACCACATCTTTCAGGAATTGTAGAGTGGAATGATGAATCTGATGTTTATCAACTGCTCCAACATCCTGACTTTTATGACAAAGCAGCACCATTATTCGAAAAGGCTATTCTTCGAATGGAGATGATTTTAGGAAAAATTATTTAGTCACTTTTTATAAATCCCTGTCACACCTTTGGAACTTTTGAATCCAAGTAGAATTAATCATTAAAATTCATAAAATGAAAATTTTTAAAAACACTTTAGTACTTGCTTTGATCCTTCTCGGTTTTAGCCAGGTTAATGCGCAAAACCCTAATGCAAAAATCACAAACACCCTAGTGGTGGAGGCCTCTGCAGATGATGTATGGGCAGAATTGAGAAAACTAGACAACATTGATGAGTTGTCCAGTCTTGTTGCCAAGGTTGATTTCACTGGTCCTAAGGGAGCAGGAGGTTCGAGAATATGTACCTCTCCTGATGGGAAAGGTAAGTTCAAAGAGAATATTCTGGCCTTTGATGATTCCAATAGAAGTTATACTTACGCAGTAGTGGAAGGAATTCCAGCAACTGGTGTTGTCAGTAACTTCAAAGTAGTTGATTTAGGTTATAAAAAATCCATGATAGTTTGGACCTCTACCTATGAGAAGTTTATGAAAAATCCACAAATGAACGAAGAGCAATTCAATGGATTTTTAAATATGGCTTCTAACGAAATGATTGCCAACGTTGCAAGGACAGCTTCGAAATAGTTAAGCTACAAATTAGAGTAACTGATTAAAGGCTACACTTTCGACTAAGAGCGGTGTAGCCTTTTTTTTGTTTTCTAGGATTTCCGCGAATAGCCTGATTTAATATCTTTCTTAAAATGATAGCAACTTTCAAAAAACCAATTGATAAATTATTTACGAGTTCCATCTGAGGGCCCTTTTATTGGATTCTGCAGAAGAGTTGATTACAATTATTGACCCAGTCCCATTTCTGGTCTTTTTTAGTAGTATCGTTAATCCACCTTTTTTGGGACATTATACGTACGTGTTAGCTAACTGAAATTTAAAGCACCCCAAATCTTACCAGGTCTTACCTGCGCCAGAACCTTTTTGATTTTTGTAGTGTTCGGGAAGATAAGCGTAATTCAAAAATCAAATAGGGCGCCTTTACTTATGCTCCCTTGGAGTAGGGCTTTCCATTGAACTAATCCATTCTTTTATTGAAAACTTTAGTGTTTCGCTGTTTCAATTGAGATTCTTTTAAAAGGATTGCTTTTCCTTAGTTAAAAACAGGGCACTTTTTATCCCTATTCGACTTTGCTGCTACTTTGAAGTTGGTTGGCAATTCAAGATGTGTCATTGTCATGACAATCTTGCTTTTTCTCCCCTCGGTCGCAAAAGGAAAAAAGAAAAATGAAAAGGGAACACATCCAGTTCAGGTGCAGTATCTATGAGAAGAAGATGCTCAAGCTAAAGGCCAAAAGGGCTGGGCTCTCACTTTCCGAATATTGCCGTGGTTCCGCCCTTGGCCATAGCATCATCGAACGCCTGACCTCAGAACAATTGGAATACTATTCAATGCTGGTCAAGTACAAGAACAACTTTAAACGGATAAGCAATATGTTCAAGAAAAGAAATCCTACCCTTGCCAAGGAAGTTGGGGAACTGGCAAATGAGATTAGGAACCACCTTTATAACTTCAACAGATGATCGGGAAGGGAAAATCCATATCACATACCAGGACTTCCATCTCCTATGGATGGAACCAGGAGAAGGATGCAGAAATCATCCACAGCCAACATTTGGCCGGGGAGAACCCTAAAGAGATCACGGAAGAATTTAGAATCGTCCAATCACAGAACCCAAGGACAAAGAAGAACACACTGAGCTTTGTGCTGAGCCCTAGTATCGAGGATGGAAAGCGATTGTCAAAAGAAGAACTAAGTGAACTTACCAAAAAGTTCATTAAGGCCATGGGCTTAAAAGAAAGGCAGGCCATTGCATTTGTGCATAGGGACAAGGAACATACCCATATTCATTTATATGCCAATAGGATTGGATTTGATAGAAAAGCATACAAGGACAGCTTTATCGGAAAGAGGAGCCAGCAAAGGGCCCATGAGGTGGCAAGGGAAATGGGACTGACCACTGCAAGGGATGTCCAACACCAAAGACTTGACAAAGTCAAACGGATAAGAAACGAGATAAAGGGGGTACATGAAGAAGTGATACGATCGGAAAGACCGAAAAGTCTTGATGCCTATATCAAATTAATGGAAGAAAAAGGCATCAAAGTAATTCCGAGTATCAACAGACAAGAGAAACTTCAGGGCTTTCGCTTTGAGTACAATGGACAGAACCTTAAAGGAAGTGAAGTGCACCGTTCGATGTCGGGAGGAAGGATAATCGCCCAAATCTCGGAGAGCGCGAACAGGGTAATGAACAAATCAAAAGTGCCGACCTTAAAACTTGCTGGGAAAACAATCGAACTGAGTACCAATATCGCAACGGCCTTGGCAAAGAGGTTCGCAAAGAAGGTCATTAAAAGAACAATTGACCGGGGTATCGGAATTTAAAAAAAAGAGAACAATGAAAAAATTGGATGACATCATGGAACTGCTAACCGACGAAATCAACGGGTTCCAGAATTCGATCAAAAAATTGGAAAGGCTCTCCAAAGGTCTAAGTGAGGTAAAAGTAGATACTTCAAAGTTGGAATATCTCCTAAAAGAACACCTAAGGCACGAGGAAAGAGTTCAGTCACAGAATACAAGAACATTAAACGATATCAATCGAAAGCTGAAACTGGCCAAGCTTATCCCCAAATGGTTATTGGTGCTCTTCCTATCCGCGCTAATCATAGTGAGTATGGCAATTGGATATTTGAGTTTCCAAGTGGTCCAATTGAACAAAAAGGAAAAAGCTCTCGCAATGAAAGAAAAAACAGAACTTCCAAATCAACAGTAGGTTGCGCCCTTTTCCGATTTTACTCAACGCTTATCTCTCTGAACGCTATAAAATCGGAACAGGATCCATGCGCAAAGTTGAGGGGTAAGTATTTGGGACTTTGTAAAGTACTAGATAACTACAGCTGTCCTTCCTTTTGGCATTATTTGTTTTAAAAAGTGTTAAATTTTTCACTTTTTTCGACTGTTTGCAAATTGTTTGCAAATAAAAAAGCCTCAGAAGTTATAAACCCCTGAGACCCTATGTATACTGGTGATCGCGATAGGATTCGAACCTATGACCGTCTGCTTAGAAGGC